>Ga0256901_1000601_pt1 | contig 20160 bp, 11 predicted proteins | sample MC6MC0689MT_FD_190200 | JGI IMG/M metagenome (GOLD analysis project Ga0256901, IMG submission 190200) | Metatranscriptome of enriched soil aggregate microbial communities from Iowa State University, Ames, United States - MC6-MC0689-MT... | ecosystem: Environmental > Terrestrial > Soil >... | reverse complement strand
TGTTAATTACGGGTGATGATACATCGTTATATATGCCGCCGCCATATTCGGTAGCCTTATTTTCCGTAAAGCTACAGTTGGAAATCGTTGGTGTAGAATTTGCGTTATACATACTTCCACCAGCGTAAGTAGCCGTGTTTTCTGTAAATTTACAATCTGCAATTACAGGCGAAGATGATGATAAATTACTTATTGCCGCTCCATAATGAGCAGTATTTCCAATAAAACTACAGTTACTAATTGAAGGCGATGACGCACGGTTATGCATTCCGCCACCCGTGTATTTACGGCCTACTGAAATTTCATTTACAGTAACATTACCGGTATTTAATGAGGTAGAATACGCCTCCGTAATGGTAAATCCGTCTATCAAGGCGCTACCAACATTGTTTGCAGAAATAACTACGTGATAAGTATTATCTGTTTTTGTTCCTACAGTTCCAATATCGCCACTTAAAATCGTGTTGGTATAATCTCTAGTTCCAGTAAGGTCGCTAACACTGGCATTAGGGTCAAAACCGCCATAAATTTGCACATTTTTCACCATTACAAACGCATTGTCTCTGTCGGTATAATCAGTAGCAGCATTGCCGGTGGCAGTGTACAGTCCATCCGCCGCATTGTAAAGCGGTTTATAGGTTCCTTTTGCTACGAAAATTTTTAATGGGGTCGCATCATACACCGTATTATTGGCATCATATTGTGTTCGGGCGTATTTCAGCGCATCGGCTAGTTGGGGTATAGCATTTACCCAAGAATTTCCTGTGCCCGTTCCACCCGAAACAGAGGCATTAACATATAGGATGTTTTCTGAGCTGGGCGATAGTTGTGCTTTCGCAAATTGAATACATAAGCACAAAATAATAGATAGAAGTTTTTTCATGGTATGTGTAGATTTTGGTAAATTTATGAGTTACTTAAGTGCTTCATTTAGAGTCTCTCAAGGAAGAGCTCATCCGCTTCCTTGGGAGACATTATTTAATCACCTTAACCAAATGGCTGCCATTGCTACCTTTTAGCTCAACAATGTAAATTCCTTTGGAATAAGTACTCATCTCAATTTCAGTTTCATTTTGTGCGCTAGCAATATTGCGTTCTAATAGTATTTTACCAGTAATAGCTACCAGCCTTAAGCTTTGATATTTACCAGGAGTAAAGCTTACGTTAAGCGTTTTAGCTATTGGGTTTGGCCAAGCTTTTACTTCGGCATTTGCCAAAGAGAAATTAACAACATCATCCGCAAGTTTTGTAACAGTGCCATCATTATCTTTTTGGCTTAAGCGATAATAATTTACACCATTTGCAGGGTGGTTATCAAAAGTAGTGTAGCTATTTGCGCTACTGCCTTTGCTAGTCTGTGTAGTTATTTCTGTGTAGTTTATACCATCTGTACTGCGATAAATGATAAAACCAGCATTATTGGTTTCGCTAAAGGTGTTCCAGTCTAGTTTTACATGGTTGCTTTTTGGCATTGCGGTAAACTTGCCGAAAGTTACCGGAAGCGTAGTTGGGTTGCCCTGATATTCGTACGCTCCCAAATCTATAATGCCATTGCTGTAAATTCTTTCATTTCCTGCCAAATCTGCGCTTGTAGCGTTAAACGCATTGTTTCCCTTATTCAGGGCTACCGAAGAAGATTTTAGCGAGTAATCTCCGTTATTGTAATCATTAAAAATAGCGGTTGCTGCTAAACTAGTAGCGTTGATGTTACCAGTTCCCGGGGGATTTAAGTCTTTCAATAAAGAATAGCTGACCGTGTAACTTCCCGAAGAAGCCGTAGTAATAGTTTCCCAAGCGATGGTGTTTCGGAAAACAAGATTAGAACTAGAACCGCTAATGTAAATTCCATTGCTACCATTATTGACAATAGTGGTATTAGTAATTATTGGCGAAGAAGAACTATTATATATTGCACCACCGTCACTAAATGCCGTATCTCCGGTGAAGCTACAGTTGGTAATGCTTGGCGAAGAAGAAGAGTTGCGCATTCCACCTCCAAGGTTCGACACATTTTCCGTAAAAATGCAATTTATGATGGCTGGTGAAGAAGATACATTATACATTCCACCTCCTGAAACCCGATTCACCGTCCTGTTATTTACGGCAATATCTCCGTTATATGATGATGTAGAATAGGAATCCCTAACGGTAAAGCCATCTAATAAGGCATTCCCTGCATCGTTGGCAGAGATCACAACATGGTAAGTGTTGTCGGTGTTGTCATTAATATTGCCAATTTCACCGCTTAATATACTTCCGCTAGCCCCAAACCTTCTTTTATTTGCCAGCGAGGTAACGCCTTTGGCCGGGTCAAATCCCCCATACACTTTCACGTTGTTTACCATTACAAATGCGTTGTCTCTGTCTGTATAGCTTACAGTAGCAGCACCTGCAATCAAATATAATCCGTCTGCCGCATTGTACATTGGTTTATAGATACCTTTGGCAACATAGATTTTCAATGGGGTTGCCGAGCTAAAGTTGTTCTCCTGTCTTGCCCATTTCATTGCATCTGCTAGGTTTTTAATGGCGTTTGCCCATGAATTTCCCTTGCCCGTACCACCCGTAACATTGATGTTTACATATAAAATATTGTTGGCATCGGGTGTTGCAATAAAAGCTTGATGCTCATAAGCGCCTATATCTGTCTTTGAATTATAAAGTCTATTATTTCCAGCTAAGTCAGTGGTGGTGGCATTGTATGGATTATTTCCAGCATTTACTGCTACCGAAGTAGATTTCAATGTATATTCATCATTGGCATAATTGGTAAAAACGTCGTTTTCTGCCATAAATGTTGCATTAACATTACCCGTACCCGCTGGATTTAAATTCTTTAATAAGGAATAGTTTGCTGTATAACTTCCTGAAGAGGCCGTTCTAATATTTTCCCAAACAATAGTGTTTTGAAAAATGACATTTGTACCAGCATCGGTAATATAAAGCCCGTTATTGACCAAGGGAGAACCATTATTGGCAATGGTGCTATTAGTTATAGTTGGCGATGAATTATAGGTAACATACATTGCACTGCCATCATTGGCCGCCATATTTTTTGAAAATAGGCAATTAGTGATCTTTGGTTGAGATGAACTTGTATTGTACATTCCGCCACCGTCTGAAGATGCAACGTTTCCAGTAAAAATTGAATTGCTAATTTTCGGAGCTGCATCAGCAGTATTATACATTCCAGCTCCAGTAACAGCTGAATTTACTGTAAAACTACAATTGGTGACAATTGGCGAGGCATCAAAATTATACATTGCACCACCATAAAGAGAAGCTTTGTTTTGTTTAAAAGTGCAATTGGTAATTATTGGCGAATAAACAGAAGCATATATTCCCCCGCCCATCGAAGTTGCCGTATTATCTATAAAGCTACAATTGGTAATGGTTGAAGCACCATAATTACGCATTGCAGCTCCGTATTGGGATTCATTCCCAGTAATCCTACAATTATTGAATGTTGCATTAGATGAATTAAATACTCCACCACCGTTATTTCTGTAAATAGCATAACCGATTTCGGGGTACATTATAACAGGAACATCATCTGATGGTGTAGCATAGGCACCAGTAACAGTAAAACCGTCTAATATTGCGTGGTCCCATAAGGAAATAACAATGTGATAGCAGTTATCCGTCTCTGTTCCTGCTGTTCCAATATCGCCACTTAAAATAGAGCCGCCACCAGTTCCTGTAGAGTTGGGTAGTAGGCGTGTGTCGGCAAGTGTCGTGATGCCATTCGCAGGATCAAAACCACCGTATAGTTGCACATTTTCTACCATTACAAAGGCATTGTCTCTACCACCATTTGTGGTGAACTGTACATTGGATGCATGGTACATGGGCTTGTAGGTGCCCTTTGCCACATAAATTTTTAAAGGAGTTACATCGTACACCGCGTGATTAGCATTGTATTGCGTTCGGGCATATTTCAGTGCATCGGCTAATTGGCGGATAGCATTTGCCCAAGAATTTCCTGTGCCCGTTCCACCCGAAACAGAGGCATTAACATATAGGATGTTTTCTGAGCTGGGGGTTTGTGCAGTGCTGTAGATTCCTGTACTTAAGCACGCAAATAGGATAAGTAGAAGTGTTTTCATAATGTAGGTTTTAGGTATTTGTTTCGACTTGCAAAAGCCAATTGCCAAATTTCAAGAGAGAAATTACAAAAAGCAAATTTCAGGGGTGGACAAATGGGGTGGACAAATGAAATGATAATGAATGCGCCTGTAGGGCTTTTTTTATTATTTTTGTGTAATCTATTTATGGTCTTTAAACGTCTCATCTGTTGTTTATTCGTGTTTTTTCTATTCTCACAGGGTGGAAGTGCTCATGTTGTGCGGGCCGAAAACTTAATGGAGAAGGAGCTGATTGAATATCTTTCTAAAGCTTATTCATTATCGAAAGATCTTAAAGATTTGAGGGTAACATTACAAGAAAACTTGTTTACGTTAGCTCAGAAAGACGCTGTTTCTGCCAAAATTATTACCGATGTTTTTATTGCCAATAAAATAGCTGATGAGCAAGATGCGCTTAATGCTACCAGTACCAATCTTTTCAAAAAAGCATTACAAGAAGCAAAAAGGCTTAATCGTACCGACTTAGAACTTTGGGTAACTACGCAGTACGCCTTTTACCTTTATACCTACAGAAAGTATGAAGAAACGTTTCCACTTTTTATGTCGTGTATCAATACTTTAGATATAATAGAAGTCGATAAAATCATCAGCTCATGCGAAACCTATAAAAAAATAGGCTACTTTTTGATGACGGTTGAAGATTATGAAAAAGCTGAAGAGTTTTTGTTAAAAGCAAGGAAATATGCAATGGCTAATAGCCCAGAACTTGCTGCTATTACTGATAATTTGGGACTAAACAGCCTTAACCAAAATAAACAAGTTAAGGCGGAAACCTACCTCAGCCAAGCGAAAACATTAGCTGAAAAAGCCAAAGATGAGCTGAGGTATGCCAAGGTGTTAGGTAATATGGCAACCTTAAGATTTAAGCAAAAACAATTTTTGGCTGCTATAACGCTCTTGGAACAGGATATCAGGGTGTCAATGCGTCTTAAAAGCACTCAAAATGGCATTTTTGCACTCGTAATGTTAGGTAAGGTACATTTGGCAAATCACGATGTCACAAAAGCCCAAGAGGCACTTAAAAAAGCGCAAGCGCTGGCACAATCGAAAACCTATTTGCAAAGTTCAGACTACGAAATTAATACCCTCATTCTAGAAATTGCGAAAGAAACAAACAATGACAGGGAAGAGCTAGCCGCCAGGAGAAAATTAGAGCTGCTAAAAACTGCACTTTCTGATCTAGATGGTAGAGATGTGATTAATCAAGTTCGCTGGGGCATGGAGAAAGAAAAGCTGCAGCTAAGCATTGCTGCAGAAAAGGCCAAAAGCGACAAAGAAACTTTGCAAAAAATGCTATTGCTTGTAGCTTGTGCTATTTTAGCTGGTGTTATTTTTATAGTGGTTCGTGCCTATCGTAAAAAAATCAAAAATAAAGAGAGCGAGTACGACAATATCATAAAACGCCTTAAGTTAGATAAGGAAAATTCGGAGCGAAAGCTTCACGTGAACAGTCAAACGCTAGAGTCCTATAAAACATACCTCAAAGAGAAAAATCAGCAGATTAAAGTGCTTGAGGTAGAAATGGGCAAAGCTAAACAGTCGTCTCCACAAGCTGCAGATAAGTATACGGATAAAATGCAGCAGCTTTTAGATTCGCACCTGATGACCAATGAGGTTTGGGCAGAATTTAAGCAATCTTTTGTGAATGGCTATGCAGATTATTACCGCCATCTTATCGAAAATTTCCCTGATTTAACCGATTCTAATCTCAGGATCATATTTTTATCAAAATTGGAAATGAATAACGTAGAGATAGCCCGCATACTTGGCCTCACATTAGAAGGGGTAAAAAAGGCCAAACAGCGCCTACGAAGAAAATACGAGGAAAGTAATGTTGCACTTTTTTAAGCGTAAAACTAAGGCCAGATAGCAATGGTACTTAGTTAGAAACCTTACTCTTCATTGCGAGCTTCTGTTTGTCAAACGGAAAAGCAATCTTTCCTGCAAGGAATATTAGTTCCTTGACTAACTCACATATAATGGAAATCTCAAAAGAATAAGCTTTTCGTTTCGTTAATTAAAAGCTGAATTGATAGATCGGTGGTCAAAATCTCACATCTCATATCTCAATACTCGCATCTATTTCTTATTTTGCACCAATGCAGTTTAAAGAGATTATTGGACAGGACGGCGTAAAGCAACATCTACTACAAACCGTAGCCGAGAACAGGGTAAGTCATGCGCAATTATTTCTCTCTCCGAGTGGAAGTGGTGCCTTGCCCTTGGCAATTGCCTACGCCCAATACATCAACTGCCAACAAAAAACTGCAGAAGACAGCTGTGGCGAATGTTCTTCTTGCCGTAAATATGAGCGCTTAATTCATCCCGATCTACATTTTTCCTATCCATTTTTTGCGTCGAAAGATGTAAAGATTGCGACTGATATTTTGGAAGAGTGGCGCAACATGGTGTTGGAAAGTCCTTATTTCGATCTAGATATTTGGCGCTCTAAGCTCAGTGCAGATAACAAACAGGCTAACATCAACATCGCCGAAGCGCATGACATCATCAAAAAATTAAGCTATAAAGCTTTTGAAGCCGAAACCAAGGTTTTGATCATGTGGTTGCCCGAGTTTTTAGATAGAGAGGGGAATGCCCTGCTAAAAATTATCGAAGAGCCACCTGCTAATACACTTTTCATTTTGGTGGCACAAAATCAGGAACAGATATTAACCACTATTTTATCGCGTACGCAAATTGTTAAAATCCCTAAACTGGCAGATGATGTGGTAAAACAATACCTGATCACTAAAGCAAATTTGTCTGAACATCAGGCAGAAGAATATAGCTTTTTGGCCGATGGTAGTTTGATAGAAGCTAATGCGCTATTAGCGGATGAAGTGAACAACAACGCTGGTTATTTTGCCGAGTGGTTGCGTATGGCCTATGGTAATCGGGTGCCAGATATGATGGCCTTTACCGAAACTGCTGCAAGTTGGGGCAGAGAAAACCAGAAGAATTATTTAAAATACGGCATCAATTTTTTAAGGGAATGTGGTTTGTTACTTAGCGGGGCCGATGCCTTGGTAAAACTGCCTCCTCAGCATTTTGAAGTGGCAAAAAAGTTAACTGGGGTATTAAATCTAGCTATGGTAGAGGCCATTATTAACGAATTAGAAAAGGCACATTATCATATAGAACGTAATGCGAATCCGAAAATTCTGTTTTTAGATGTATCTTTACAATTAGTAAAAATTATAAAGTTTAAAACGCTCCCGAAAGGGACTCAATATATATACACGTAATTATGGGATGTGGAAGTTGCTCGACGGGAGGTGGTTGTGCCCCCGCTGGCTGCAAAAGTAACGGCTCTTGCCTTACTGGAGGCTGTCAAAAAATGGAAGTATACGACTGGCTGTCTAATTTAGATATGCCATCTAATTATAAATCTTTTCACGTTATCGAAGTTAAATTTAAAGGAGCTAGAAAAGAGTTCTTTTTAAACAACGATGATATTTATCTGGAAATTGGCGAGTTGGTTGCCGTAGAAGGTGCTACTGGCGGATATGACATTGGTCACGTTTCGTTAACGGGCGAATTGGTGCGTACGCAATTGAAGCGTAGAAAAGTGCCAATTGACCAAGTTACGCGTAAGATTTACAGAAAAGCTACAGAGGCTGATGTAGAAAAGTGGAAAATTGCGAAAGACTTGGAGTGGGAAACCATGCACAAGGCCCGCACATTGGCTTTAGATTTAAAGCTTTCCATGAAAATTAGCGATGTAGATTATCAGGGCGATAGAACTAAAGCAACTTTCTTTTATACAGCAGAAGGTAGGGTAGATTTCAGGGAGCTGATTAAAAAAATGGCCGAATCTTTCCGTATACGTATAGAAATGCGCCAAATCGGAATGCGTCAGGAAGCTGGCCGTTTAGGTGGTATTGGTTCTTGTGGTCGCGAATTGTGCTGCTCTACTTGGTTAACTAACTTCAAAACCGTTTCTACTGCTGCGGCTCGTTACCAAAACTTATCGCTGAACACCTTAAAGCTAGCAGGGCAGTGCGGTAAGCTAAAATGCTGCTTAAATTACGAATTGGATACTTATTTGGATGCATTGAAGGATATTCCCGATCGTATCGAATCTTTGCAGACCGAAGTAGGGGTTGCCCGTCATCAAAAAACCGATATCTTTAAAAAATTGATGTGGTTCAGTTATGCTAACCAAGAAGATTGGATTCCGCTAAAAGTTGACCGTGTGAAAGAAATAATGGCCATGAACAAGCGTGGCGAAAAGCCAACTAACTTGAAAGATGAGGCGGTTGAGCTTAAAACTACTGCTATTGTAGAAAAAGTACACGATTACGAAAATGTGGTTGGTCAGGATAGTTTAACCCGCTTAGACGAGAAAAACCGTAATAAAAACAATCGTAACCGCAATAATAACAACAGAAACGATAGGGACAGGGATAGAAATAGACCGCAGTCTAACCAAGGTGCTGATAGAGATAACGGAGGCAACAGAAACGGTCAAGCTGGCTCGAAAAATAGAGACAAACAGCAAAACCAAAATAGGCCACAGCAGCAGAAATCTCAAGATAAACCTCAGCAAGAGCAAAATCAGAGAAATCAACCTAGACAAGAGAATAGGCCGCAACAAAATCAGCGACCGCAACAAAAACCTGTAGAAGCTAAGGCAAACGAAAACACTCAATCTAATCCAAAAGTTAGAGAAACAACTCAAAGTCAAGGAGAAGGTGGAAATCCAGAGCAAAAGCGCAACAACAGAAATAGGAACAAAAACCGTAACAGGAATAGGGAACAAGGGACAAAGCCTAAAGACCAAGGACCAAAGCCAAATGAATAGTAAGGAACAAGGAGCAAGGAACAAGGAGCAAGGAACTTTGAAAGTACGAAGGACTATGCGGTTTGCTTGTCCACCTTTGGAGGGGATAGGGGGAGGATTTTTAACAAACCTCTTCTCTAAATTGCAAGTTATTGCCTTTTTCTGTCTTTTATTTATCTTTTCTTCCTGCAATTTCAATTCCGTAGTTGATACCAATCAAAGTATTGAAGATAACCAATGGCTTTATGCTAACGCAGCAAAAGCAGATTTTGAGATTAAAGACGCAGCAAAACCTTATCAGGTAAATTTCAAGTTGCGCATTAATACTGAATATAGGTATTCGAACCTGTTTGTACTGGCTACATTTAAGGATGCCAAAAAGCGGAAAAAGCTACGCTATCAATTCAAGTTGGCAAAAGAAGATGGGCAATGGCTAGGGAAAGGTTCAGGAGATTTATATACCTACACTTTTCCACTTTTGAAAAACCATCGCTTTGCTGATACTGGAAAATACCATATTGAAATTGAGCAGAATATGCGTGACAATCCTTTGTTGGGGATTAGTGATATTGGTATTGAAGTGAAGTAATTTACGATTACGAGTCTATGATTAATTGTAAAATAAAAGCTTTGCGCTCTTCGTGTCTTTGTGGTTAAAATACTAAATTGTGAAAGGTTATAGTGTTAGCGTTTTGAGCGATGATTTTATCATTCAAAATCCACTCATTTAGTCATTATAGAATATGAAAAAGTTATTATTTGCGATATGTTTGCTAGCAGTTACGTTAGCCTCCAAAGCTGCCGAAATCAAATTTATACAAAATCCTACTTGGACGTCGGTGTTGGAGCAGGCAAAAAAAGAGAATAAAATCATCTTTTTAGATGCTTATGCTACATGGTGCGGTCCATGCAAGCAAATGGATGCCGAAACTTATACCAATGACGCGGTAGCTAACTTCTATAATGCCAACTTCATTAATGTTAAATACGATATGGAAAAGGGCGAAGGGGCAATGTTGGCCGACCGCTACTATGTTTCCGCTTATCCAAACTTGGTATTTATCAGCCCAGATGGCGTAATGCTGCATAAAGGTGTTGGCTTTTTAGCTGCAAATGAGTTTTTAACCTTAGCAAAAACAGCAAAAAATCCTGAAACGCAATATTATACGCTAAAGAAAAACGCACTAAAGCTCACTAATGCACAGTTCTTGAAATTCGCAAAACAAGCCATAGAACTTCAAGATGAAGATTTTGGCTATTTGAGTAAAGATTTTTTAGCCGCAAAAGCAGATATCCTAGGCGATTCTGATCTGATTGACTTAATCATGAATTATGCTTTTGTGCTGCCAAAGGAAAAAGATTTGACCTATTTTTCCACCAGCAAGAGTAAAATTTTAAGAGAAGGAAAATATACAGACGAAGACTTTGAAGAGCGCTTGGTAAGCTTAGCCATTCAGTTCGCTTTATCAGACGAGGTGCAAGTAACTGAAGAGATTGACTTTGACGCGGTAAAAAAGATTTTAGATAAATATGTTCCAGAGCGTTCGTTCTTTGTTTACAATTATTTTAGAACGCAGTATTTTTTAGAGAATAAAGAAATGGAATCTGCCTTATCGGCATTTAATGAGATTTTGGATAATCCAACCAAAGTTGGTTATTCTCAATTATGCAATGCCATGATGAGCTTCGGGCCTATTTTACATGAGGAAGATAAGCTTGATACTTACTTAACAAAGTTTAATGCTATCGCTGTTCCAGCAAAAGATGCAGAAATAGCCTATTTAAAAGATTTCGTGAAAGCGATTATCTATATTAAAACCAAACAGACCGATAAATTTAAAGAAGCTGCAAATGCCATTTTAGCGAGCCCAACCACTCCAGAAGATGTAAAGAAAGACCTGAAACAGGCTTTGCAGAATATGGGGAATTAAGTTAAGACTTGGTTAATAGGTTAACTGTTGAAATTGGTTAATTGTATTTGTACTAGCTTTTCCTATCCCGTCATCCCAGATCCAATCGTTATCGGATTAGTCTAGGATCTTAAAGCGATAGTAAATTTCTTTTCCATCGATGAAAAGAAACAAAAATCTAGGTTTGCACCTTTTCTTGAATAAAGCTGCCAACACATCGTTAGCGCAAGAAAAATGCGTTGCCCTTCTGCTCTCAGCTCACACACACGCTGCTTTCTTGCTTGTTAGTGGGTAATTAATATTTTTGTAAGATGTGTTTTGGCGCTTTCTCCTACGAAAATCTGCTATGCCAGAATGTGCTTAGCATTGAAAGTGATATAATTACAGAGACAGTTTAACACTCTACCATGTCCCACTCTTGGAGAGGGGTAGTGACGGAATTTAAAATTCTCTGAGTATAAACTTGGTTTAATCGGATCTCATTTAATCATTTAAAACTCAATCATTCAACATTTAAAGTAGTGGTAACAGCTGCTCGAGCGCCATGCCTCTGCTACCTTTCAATAAAACAAGTGCCCCTTTCCAGTCTTTCGTTTTAATAAAATCTGCAGCTTCTGCGGGTGTAGCAAAGAAGTTCGCATTGAAATTGCCTTTTGCATTATAGAAATGTTGGCCTACGAAAATTAGGTCATCAACATCCGTTTTTCTAGCCAGTTCAATAATATGCTGGTGTTGTGCCGCAGATTCATCTCCTAATTCGAACATATCGCCCAAAATGGCAATCTTATTTGTAGCACTTAAGCTATTTAAATTGGCGATTGCCGCAGCCATACTGCTTGGGTTGGCATTGTAAAAATCACAGATAACTGTGTTTTTCTCCGTTTTAGTAAGCTGAGAGCGGTTATTAGTAGGGAAATAATCTGCCAAACCCTTATTAATTTCCTCAGCACTTAATTTAAAAAAGCAGCCAATTCTGATAGCAGCTAATATATTTTCGAAATTATAGGTCCCGGTTAGGTTGGCTTTTGCCTGGTGAGTGTTTCCTTCAAAGCTCCAACTGAATTCAATTAACGGATCGCTGTGTTTTAAAAGCCCATATACCGCTCCGCTCTCTACTACATTATAGCGTACGATGTTTATTAATTCAGCTTTGCCGGCCATTTCGGTTAAATCTTTGTTGGCAGCATTAACAAAAGCATAGCCGTTAGTTGCGCTGAGATAAGCATATAATTCGGCTTTGCCTTTTTTAACGCCTTCAAAACCTCCAAATCCCTCTAAATGCGCCATGCCTACATTACTAATTAGGCCATGCGTAGGCTGAGCAATGTCGCATAAAAACTCAATTTCTTTTTGGTGGTTAGCGCCCATTTCAATCACGGCAATTTCTACATCATCAGCAATGCTTAAAATAGAAAGAGGTACGCCAATGTGGTTATTTAAGTTCCCTTTGGTAGCAAAAACCTTGAAATGTTCTGCCAGTACCACTCTAATCAATTCTTTGGTAGTGGTTTTGCCATTGCTGCCCGTTAAGCCAATTACTGGGATATTTAGCTGTTGCCTATGATGCTTGGCAAGTTCTTGTAGGGAGGTTAAAACATCCTCTACTAAAATAAAATGATCGCCTTTGGCATAGGCTGGATTATCAATGATTGCATGGGCTGCTCCATCTGCAACCGCTTTTTCTGCAAATTGGTTGGCATCAAAACTTTCTCCTTTTAGGGCAAAAAACAAACAACCATCGGTAATCGTACGCGTATCTGTGCAAATTACAGGGTATTTTAAATAAACTTGATAAAGCTGTTCGATAGTAGCCATGCGCCAAATGATAAATTTACTTTGTAAAATTACAAATGCTTAATCGAAATCAAATATTCTTTTAGTATTATTGATATGAGGGAATGATTTAATGAAGAAATGAAAGAAACTACATATGTTTTCGTCATTTTTTCGAATTCGAAATCTGCTCTTAGCTTAGTATTTTGGTATGAAAAGAACTTTACTTTTATGGTGGTTGGGGTTATTTGGCCTCCCTTTATTTGCGCAAATACAAACTCCAGATGCCTTTCTAGGTTACGAACTAGGCACACACTTTTCTTCACACCAAAAAGTAGTTGACTATTTTAAAGATGTTGCTGCAAAGGCAGGAAATGTAAAACTTCAATCTTACGGTAAAAGCTATGAGGGTAGGGAGTTGCTCTTGGCCGTAGTTTCAGACCCATCAAACATAGAGCGCCTAGAACAAATTAGGACAAATAATTTAGCGATATCCAATAATGATAAAACCATAAAAATAGCTAAACAGCCCGTTATTTTATGGTTAAGCTACAATGTACATGGCAACGAGGCTAACTCTACGGAAACGGCTATGAAAGTGCTCTATACCTTAGTTGCCGCAAAAGATGAAAAAACAAAGCAGTGGTTAAAAAATACGGTGGTAATTATAGATCCCTGCTTAAATCCAGATGGTAGAGAACGATACGTAAACTATTTTAATAGCGTAGTTGGTACGGTGCCTAACCCAGATCCAACAGCTAGAGAGCATTACGAACCTTGGCCGGCGGGAAGAACAAATCATTATTATTTCGATTTAAACCGCGATTGGGCTTGGCAAACGCAAATAGAAAGCGAGCAGCGCTTAAAGCAGTACCATGCTTGGCTACCACAAATTCATGTCGATTTTCATGAACAAGGCTATAACGAGCCTTATTATTTTGCCCCAGCCGCGGAACTCATACATCAGGCTGTTACCGCTTGGCAAAGAGAATTTCAGGTTATTGTGGGGAAAAACAATGCTAAATATTTTGATGAAAACGGTTGGCAGTACTTCACCAAAGAGCGCTTCGATCTCTTATATCCATCTTACGGTGATACCTATCCTTTATATAATGGTGCCATTGGCATGACTTACGAGCAAGGTGGTATAAGGGCTGGTTTGGCCGTGGTCACCGCAGATGGTGATACGCTAACCCTCAAAGATCGGATTTCACATCATTTTACAACTTCGATGTCGACCTTGGAAATCGCATCAGCACATGGGGAAAAGCTAGTTTTAGAATTTAGAAAGTTTTTCGAGCAAAGCTTAACTCCAGCCACGACTTATAAGACTTATGTGATCAAAGCCCAAAATATTTCTAGGTTAAGGAAATTGGCAGATTTATTAACGAAAAATAAAATCACCTATGCTTTTGGTGCGGATAGGGCAGACAGAACTTTAAATGGCTACAATTATGAAACGCAAAAAGTGGAATCTTTTAGGCTAGAGCGAAATGATATGATTATCAACGTGGCACAAAAACATGGCGTGTTGGCCAATATCCTTTTTGAGCCTCAAACTTTAGTAACCGATTCTAACACTTATGATATCACTGCTTGGGCATTGCCTTATGCTTACGGCTTAAATGCCTATGGTTTAAAGGATGGACTTTCGGGTACGCATTCCTTTATAGAAGAACAGAAGAAAGCATTGTCTAATGCTACAAAACCTTATGCTTGGGTTTTGTCCTGGGGAACCATGAAAGATGCAAAGACTTTAATGACCTTGCAGCAACATGATATTAAGGTACGCATGGCGGAACAGAGCTTTACCATCGGCGGTGTAACCTACAAGCCTGGTACTTTATTGGTGTATAGAGCAGAAAATGAAAAGAAAATTCGGAGTGTACAGCCTTTAGTTGAGCGATTACTAAAAGGAAATAATGTAAACTATCAGGTATTGAGTTCTGGTTATGTAGAAAAGGGTAAAGATTTTGGTTCTTCGACATACAGGTTGTTAAGCTTGCCAAAAGTTGCTGTGCTCACGGGACAAGAAACCTCTTCACAGTCCGTTGGCGAAATTTGGCACTTCTTTGAACAAGAGCTGAATTATCCTATTTCTTTATTAAATGTAACTGCTGCGGCAAATTTGGATATTTCTAAAGTTAATACCCTGATCGTTCCAGATGGTTATTATGGAGATAAATTGGCAGAACAGTTAACTCCTTGGGTAAACGCTGGTGGTAAGTTAATTCTATTGGAAGATGCAATTGCTGCCTTCATTGGCAAAAAGCCTTTCCAAATTAAACGTAAAGAAGAGCCAAAAGCTGATGCGGCAAAGGGAAATACACAAGCTTATGGCAGTAGAGACCATGATGATTTTAGCAATGCTATCCCAGGTGCAATCTATAAGGTACATCTCGACCAAACTCACCCTTTAGCCTATGGTGTTGGGAAATTCTATTATACACTGAAAACAGATGCCAATATTTACGAACCTTTAGAAAATGGGTACAATATAGGCCTATTAAAGTCAGATAGTTACGTAGCGGGCGTTGCTGGAACAAAAGTTAAGGCTAAAATAGCGTCGGGAATGTTGTATGGTTCGCAAGAAATAGGAAAAGGGCAGGTTTTTTATATGGCTACAGGTTTAATTTTTAGGAATTTTTGGGAAAGTGGGAAATCTATGCTTGTTAATTTAATATCCCTTTAATTGCATCTTATTATATAACTAATTTTCTTAAAATAAATATTTTAACGTTTATGACGTTTGAAGTACCTTTTTTTTTGCGTTGTAGCCTTAGCGTATTTTCTCCTAGATCAACTGGATTACAGATAAAACAACAATTAAATCGAGTTTATTTGCTTGTATACAAATCACTTACGATTTTGTTTGTTGTTTTTGTAAAAATCTTAAAACATAGAGTGTTAAGAAATGTTAAATAATAGTTGGAATATGGTAAATCAATTCACTATATTCCACATAATTAACTATTAACTACAACTAATTTCAAAATTTTATGAAAAAACTGTTACAAAGTTTGTTCATTTTGCTATTGGTAGCTACTACAGCTATGGCACAAAATAGAACAATAACTGGTACGGTTACTGCAAAAGAGGATGGACTTCCTTTGCCTGGAGTAAGCGTGAAAGTAAAAGGCACAAATATAGGAGTTTCTACGGGAGCGGATGGTAAATTTTCTATTTCAGTTCCTTCTAGTGCTACAGCCTTAGAAGTAAGTTCGATAGGTTTTGCGGCGCAAACAATTACGTTCAGCTCAAACAATTCGATTAATGTTTCGTTGGAAACAGACGCTAGGTCACTAAACGAAGTAGTTGTGACTACAGGTTATACCACAATCAGCAGAAAAGCCTTTTCTGGAGCTACAGCAAGTGTAAATAGCGCAGAAGTGGCAAAACAAACGTTTGGTTCATTTGATCAAGCGCTTCAAGGTGCGGCAACTGGTGTTAGTGTAGTTGCAAGTGGTGGACAGCCAGGACAAAATGCAGTAGTGAGAATTAGAGGTAACGGATCTATTTCAGGAAATAATGTTCCTTTATACATTATGGATGGTATCGAAGTTTCTGCAGCAGATTTCCAAACGATGAATCAGGGAGACTTTGAAAGTATTGAGGTTTTGAAAGATGCAGTATCTACTGGTATCTATGGCTCTAGAGGTGCTAATGGTGTGATTGTTATCACCACTAAAAAAGGTAAAATTGGCCAACTACAAATCAATTATGATTTGCAATTAGGTCAATCAAAAATGCCAGAAGATAAGTTGATTGTGATGAACAGCCAGCAGAAAATTGACTATGAGCTACAAAATGGTAACCCTTATGGCTGGAGCAATGAAGAAGCAGACAGCCTTAGAGCGGTAAACTTTAACTGGCAAGATGCTTTATTTCAAACAGGTCAAACGCAGCAACATCAAATTTCGGCTAACGCAGGTAGTGAAAATAGCAGGGTTTATGGTTCACTTTCATTTTTAGATCAAGATGGTATTGTTAAAACTACAGGCTTAAAAAGATACACAGCAAGGTTAAATCTCGACAATAAGGTGGATAATTTTAGATTCGGTTTAGGTTTACAAGGAGGGTTCTCAAACCGTAACAATACGTTAGAAGGAGACGCAGTAACGAATATGCCTTTAAACGCTATCCGTTGGAGTAATCCTTACGAAGTTGCTTACTTGCCGGATGGAAGTTACAACGAGCCTGGACTTAGAGGCAGATTAACTTCTACGCAACCTAATGGTGCAATTGAGTTGTTCGAAAATAAGCGTAATACTAAGCAATTAAAAGGTATCGGTACAGCATATTTAGAATATCATTTGCCTGCGGTTAAAGGGTTATTCGCGAGAACTAACTGGGGTGTTGATTACACACAAAATGAAGGTAATACATATATTAGTCCTAAGACTTCTAGTGGTTTTGCTAGACAGGGATCCCTAAGTAGATCAATGAACAGAAATTTCCGTTACACAGGAACTTCTTCTTTGAATTATAAAAATACAATTGACAAACACGAATTTAATGGTGGTGTTTTCTTTGAAGTTGTAAAAAATGATTATAGAACATTCGGTTTTACAGGTTATGGCTTAGACAATGGTTATACCAATGAAACAGGTATAACGCCAGGTTCGGCAGCAAATGAAAACTATATTCCAACGGTTAATGGAAGTGGTAATCAAACAGGTTTAATGTCTGTATTTGCTTCTTTAAACTATGGTTATGATGGTAAATATTTTATTAATGCTGTACTAAGAAGAGATGGGTCTTCTCGTTTTGGTTTAGACAGAAGATGGGCAAATTTTGGTTCAATTGGTGCAACTTGGGCAATTGATCAAGAGGATTTCATTAAAAGTATTTCAACAATTAGTCAGCTTAACCTGAGAGCTAGTTATGGTACTTCAGGTAATCAACCTACTAGAGAATATCCATTAACGCAGATGACTAAAACTGCCTATTCAGGTGTAGCTGGTTGGATACCTACCATTGCTGGTAATCCTTTGCTAACTTGGGAAACTAACAAAACTTTTAATATCGGTTTAGATTTTGGTTTGTTTAAAAATAGATTGAATGGTACTTTAGAGTACTATAATCGTTTAGCAGCAGATCAGTTCTATGATGTTCCTGTTGATCCTTCTGGTTCTGGTTTTACAGTTGTGCCTAGTAACTTTGGCGATTTAAGAAATAGTGGTGTGGAATTTTCCCTTAAAGGAGATGTAATTAGAACGACTGACTTTACTTGGAACTTAGGCGCTAATATTTCTTATAATAAAAATAAGATTGTTTCCTTGCCAGAGAACGATAGGATTGAAGGACTTACAATTTTATCAGAAGGAAGCCCTAGAAACACACTTTTTTTAGTGCCTTATGCTGGTGTAGACCCTGTTACTGGTAATGCATTGTACAGAAAATTGGATGGAACAATTACGCCAGATTTTGATCCTAATGATAAAGTTAAAATGGGAACTTCAGACGCTCCTTGGACTGGCGGGTTTAATACTAGGTTTACTTATAAAGGATTCGATTTAAGTGCTCAGCTAAATTTCTTCCTAGATAGGGTAATGTATAACAATGATTTAATGAACTTGTCGGTGCCTGATTATTTTTATGACAACCTTCATGTTTCTATGTTGAACGAATGGACGCCAACTAATACAAATACAGATATTCCTAGGTTCGATTCATCAAACGGAAATGATTTTCAGGCAGAAACCTCTAGATTCTTAGATGATGCAAGTTTCTGGAGATTGCGTAACGTTACTTTAGGTTATACATTCCGTCCTCAACTCTTGTCGAATTTAAAGATAAGAACAGCAAGAGTGTTTGTTCAAGGACAAAACCTATGGACATCTACTAAATTCAGAAGTTTCGATCCAGAGGCAACAGGGTCTGTATTAGCTGGAGCACAATATCCTTCTTTAGTTCAAGCAACTTTTGGTTTAAGTATTGGTTTTTAATCTTCGATTTTATGTTTAATAGAATATATATATACAAGAAAATGGCCTTACTGGCTGTAATTGGTACGCTAACCTTTAGCAGTTGCCAAAAAGATTTTATTGAATTAGCACCTGAGTTTACACTTGATGCTGATATCAATCCTTCTACAATGGAGCAGGTAGAGCAAGTGTTAAACGGAGCATATGCTGGCCTTAGAGCTGCGGACTACTATGGTTCTGGTAGTGGGACTGGAAGCGTATCGGCCATAATGCCTGATGTATTGAGTGACAATCTCTTTGAAACACCTCAATCCTTAGCTAACTCTAGAGCGATGTCTCAATTTGCTTTTCAAATTAATACTGATCAAATTACCAATTTTTACAACGCAGGTTATAAGGTAGTATCAAGTGCTAATATCGTATTACAAAACGTAGATAAATTTGCTACAGCTGCAAATGCAAAACAAGTAAATAGAATTAAAGGACAGGCTTTAGCGCTGAGAGCTTTAGCACATTTTGATATGTTTAAGTATTTTGCAGAAAACTATGATAGAAATAGTACAACTACATTGGCTTTAAATTATAGTAAAGAATTTAAGATAGACGCTTCTGCAAAACCATCGAGATTAACAAATAAGGCTTTCTATGATGAGCTTTTAGCTGATTTGAACGCTGCACAGGGCTTTTTGGGAGATGTAGATAATGCTACTTTCTTTGTGAATGGACAAGCAAGGCCAAGATTAGCCTTGGCTGCTGTACATTTATTAAAGGCTAGGGTTTTTCTTTACGGACAATTATATCCCGAAGCTATTGCGTCTGCTACAGCAGGTATTGCTTTAGCGCCAGCCCTTGTAAATAGCCAAACTACATTTAGTGGCATGTATAATCAGACTGCTGCTGGTGAGATCATTTGGAATGTACAATTTGATGCCAATCAAGGAGGTCCAACCTTATTAGCTTATTTCGCGACACAAGAAGTTAGTTATTTTAGACCAGCTTTAGAAATTGTTACAGCTGCTGGTACGACAGGTCTAATTAGGCTTGCTGATATTAGATATAGCGCTTATTTCGCTAATATAAGACCAATAACTGCACTTCCTCAAGCGTTAGCTTTAATAAAGTATAAAGGTAAAGCAGCACTATCTAATGCAAATGCAAATTTTATTGCGATGAAAACAGCAGAATTGTATTTGATTAGAGCAGAAGCTTATGCTAAAGGTTCTCCTGCACAAGAGGCTCTTGCTATGACGGATTTGAATACTTTACGTACGGCTAGAATTTCTGGTTATGTGCCCGAAGTGTTAGTTGGTGCGGCATTGCTTGATGCCATAGCTAATGAAAGAAGAAGAGAGTTTGTGGGAGAAGGTCACAGATATTTTGATTTAAAACGTACCACTAGAACTTTAACGCGAGGTAGTACCTGCGGTGCGGGAGCTACAATTTCTCCAATAACTAAATGTTCATTAGCATCAACTGCTAGAGAATGGTCTTTCCCAATTACACAAGACTTAACCAATGCAAATAATAACTTACAGCAAAATCCAAGCTGGAGATAGTATAAATTGATGCGTAAAAGAAAAGGGGAGCATGTTTTTGCTCCCCTTTTTTTTCAAAGTGCTTAT
>Ga0256901_1000600_pt1 | contig 20160 bp, 3 predicted proteins | sample MC6MC0689MT_FD_190200 | JGI IMG/M metagenome (GOLD analysis project Ga0256901, IMG submission 190200) | Metatranscriptome of enriched soil aggregate microbial communities from Iowa State University, Ames, United States - MC6-MC0689-MT... | ecosystem: Environmental > Terrestrial > Soil >... | reverse complement strand
GTTGGTTTGTCTCAGCTATTTTTGACAACAGATGATTTGTTACTATGCCTTGACGAACTTTGTTCCTCATCCCAACAAAACAATGATATTAATCCACAAAGTGGAAAACCCAGGGAAAATCGCAAAAAACGCCAGCGACCAAATCCCAAAATTGGCAACTTCGTCCGCTCTTTTGATCTGAATAACAAGTTCCAAAAGCTTGCACAAGGCCATCCATACGTTTGCTTGGAATTTGTTGAGTTAGGGGGCGACCATCTAGACCGATTGGCCAAATATTTGCTTTCGTTGGACTCTCAAAAACAGCACAAATGCCACTCACTCATTCCTTCTTCGGCACTTTTGGAGGTTTGTACTGCTTATTCATATTTAAAGTCCAATTCAACCTCACCTGATGACAATCTGCCTGATTCAAACACTGGAACTTCTGAATTGTTGAATCGCACATTACAACTTGTGCAGGACAACTTCCGGCCAAGGGACGTTAAGACCCCATTGTCTTATTTTCTTAATCTTGAGACTCTCTGCACGGATTTTTTCACTCGTTCCATTTCAGCGCCTGGAAGTGTTCCAGCCTGTTTCGCCCACGTTGACCCTCAACATTTCTGTCTTGTTTTTTTGCGCATATTAATGCTAGTTTTTGTTCGAAGCCATATTGTTTCAAATGATGGCTCTCAAAGCCAAGGGGGTTTTGATGTCTTAATTACGGCCCATTTGCTTCGAGCTCCTATGAAGGCATATCATGTTGCTGGAAATAAGCCACATGTTGATTTTACTACCCCACCACGATTCAAATCTCCATTTAATCAATATTTATGCTCAACAGATGACCCCAGCAAAGGGATTGAAGAAGTTATTTACCCCGATTTACTTTTTAATTCTGGGGATGTTGAGCTCCCACTCAAACCAACACTTTTTGTCGAAAACCTCTCCGTGATTGAATCAATCAAATCTTACCTTTCAATGCAATTACTTGACCAAAATTGTCCTAAATTCTTTTCAGCCTTTTTAGATGCTCTGAGCGCGTATCAACAATATTATCTACCACCCGCAGACCTATCTAACCAACCCTCAAATCAAAATCTTCCCCATTTTTTATCCCAGAGCCTTAACTTTTGCTCTGGAGTTGTACTCGAGAAATTCTATACAAATCCCAATTTGGACGCATCTGGGGCCTCAATCACGATTCCATCTGTAAAAATTAATTTTGATTACTCAACACATACATTTCCGGTATCTACTCTATCCACCCTCCACAATTCAACCACTATTAATGATATCCGCTCAGAACCTGGGGATTTGTTTTCTACTATCTTTTCCAATCTTGCCAATGCTTTGGAGTAAACTATCTGTTTACAGTGATTACTTTATGATGAATGCAGAATTACGAGCCTGTTGTATTACAAATAAACCCAATCATAATTTGAAAGTGCTGAGTTTTATGGAGGACAATGGTCATTTATTAGGGTATTAGGACAAAATGAGCAAGAAAAAGAAAAGATCCTATGAGGTGTCAGTTAGGAATCAACCTTTTGAAACAGAAATTGGAATAAATATTAGAAATGAAGGAGGGGGCAAAAAGGAGCGAAAAAAAATGAGAATAATGTAATTGTTTGTAACAATCTCAATGATCGTCAGATTTTTAACGAGGCGGATTATTCATAACCCCAAAGAGACTTGAGAGCATATTGTTGAACATAGGGGGCAAATTGAGACCCGCATGATTTGGGAATGAAGGAGGCGGAGTGGTGATTTTTGAGTTGGCAATTCGGTTACTAACATCACAATATAGATCGCCAATTTGTAAAACAAGTTTTGCAACAGCTTCAGAATCAGATGAAGACACCATCAATTCATGATAGACTTTTACAACTAGGGCATAAATGTGGATATTGGAGATTTTTGCTGTCAAAATGAGATGTTCAGCAAAGCTGAGATAAGAAGTGAGTGGTTGGGAACGCTTGGGGAAATGTTTGAGGCTAGTTTTAAAGAAAAGTTGGGCATTTGCAATTGTTTGTGATTTGGTGATGGTGAGTGGGTATTTAGCTGGTTGGATGAGATAAAGACAAACGAAGCGAAGGATGGCGGATCCAATTTCGGTTGTTGGTAATGTCAATAGTATTGGTGCAAGTGCTTCAACATGGGCGATTGGATGTTGAGACTGAAGATAAAAATGATTGGCTTGTTCAAACATGTTATATTTCATGAAAAAGTTTGCGAAGGAGAAATTGGCTTCTTTGGCAGCATTATTAATTGATTGGAGAAGTTGTTTATTTTTAATAATTTCTTCACTCTGAAGTGAAGGGTTGATTTCATCAGTGGGAGTGGGTGGACTGTCAGCAATTGATAAAGTTGTAATTGTATGTTGAATTTGGGTGATGGTGTTTTGGATAAATTTGGTAGTATCATTGATCAACGTGAGGTGAGGCGCAATGAGTTTTGAGTTAATTGGCGGATATTTGTCCCCAGTATATAACGGAACAGTTGGATGAGAGGGTGGCAATTGATCTACAAGGAGATTAAATAGTGTGTGGTAATATTGGACGATAATGTCGGCATCAAGTTGGGGGATTGGAAGTCTGGAGATTAATTGGGAAAAATTATCAATTAGTTCAAGAAGGGTGTTAAGAGGGACTGATTGTTGAGCAGATGAATGTTGATCAAAAATCATCTTCGTATAATGGAAAGCAACACGCGTGGCATCCGTTGGGCGATTGAATGAATAATAGCGGTTGGAAATTGTCGAGATCAGGCGAACTGCATCATACCATTGCCCATTTGCAATATTTGATTCAATTTGGGATTCAGATTTACGCAATAATTCAAGCCTGGAAGACATGGCGATGAATTTGTGATGGCTAAAAAAGTTGGGAGGACTACAATTGGTAAATTGTGGTGTAAGTTGCAAAAATTTTGTGGAATTAGAAAAAAGAATTTTAGGCTTCAATAGTAGTGGGAAAGGAAGAAACAGGGGAAGTTGTTAAGTTGAGAGTAATCGAGAAGGAAAAATACCAAGATTCCGAAATGAAACCATCCTTCCTTTAATTTAAATCTCAAATTCCTTTTTTTTTGGTTTCCCCAGTTTTCCAAAAACTAAAAAAAACGACCCACAATTTATAAATGTCTCGTCACTTTTATGAACACTCAATCAATAATAGAAATTGCCCCAAAATGAATTTATTCACAGATTTGAAAGCGTTATGGATGTTAAAATTGGCTGTTGACTAGTAGCTCCGAAGCCATAACCTCTGTATGACTATATTTGTTGAGACAACCATTGTTTTTTTTTTGTGGTTTATAAATAAAAAAGCGACATAACCGTCGCTTGGCTCACCTATTCCGGTCTATTTTCAAGTTAATATCCATATGTAGGCCTCTCAATATAAAAGCTCACAATTGTAGAAGGAAAGTAGTTGTGATATTTTATATTATTCTACTCTTGATGATAATGACGGATGATTCAGTGATGAGTGAAATATCTCGGGACATTTATTGTTTATCCAACAATTCAGGCGGTGGGCCCTGCTTTTTTTGGGATTCTTCTTGGAACCTTTGCTGAAGGCGGGTATTTGCAGCCATTTGACGTGAAACACACGCAGACAAACACTTCTTTTCAGTAGAATCAAGGTGAGTTGAGGAAAACGTGGTGACACATTGATCAAAACAGGTAGATGTGATCTTTTCAACCATTTTTTGTTGCTCTTTCATACTACCTCTATTCATATAGAGAAAGATTTTCATTCTTTCTAATTCTGACCCATTGGCCATAATTTCTTGCATGTTGGGGGGCTGAGTAAGTTGCAAAGAACATAATACGATAAAATAATGAGAGGATTTATATTGTGTAGTGGGTGGGATGCAAAGGGGAAATTTTGTGATGGGGTTTGTTGAGGAAATAAAACGGATGGATTGTGATGTTGTACGGGTTGAGCAATTGTGTATATGGCCCATAAAGAGATCATGATCGATGAGATTCGAGATCGGGGGGTATCGCAATTGGTGAGAAGAAAAGGGAAGATGAGGGAGTAATATTGAAAAAGCGGGGAAATCGGGAAATATGGCCAATGTAGTGTTAATTCAGGACAAAACTGGGACTAATCACAGCAATATATATACTATATATTTACTAGCGAACTATTATATTAATTATAGGCTGTTATGCCATCCAAATTCGAAATTAGTTTCTTCTTTCAGACAAGCCATTATTAAGCAAGAAAATTATGTGCCATTTTTGGACCCTTATAATTCAGTCTCAACTGCTCATTGTACCTGATTTTAAACCAACCTATCTGTTTTACCTGATTCTTGTGATTATATCACTCATTTTCACCCACCATTGGCACCTATTTGCCAACGAAAATAAGACGGTTTTCCACTTCAGCATCTATTTTTTATTGTCTGCTACTATATCCACCTTTGAGTGATCAATTACACAGCCATATCCGAACTTTTTCGATCAAACCTATAAATACCCTTTATCGTTCCGTAACTCTATCATTTGATATCCTTTTTCCCTTTGCAATCCCCAATATTCCTTCATTTATTTTTCCCATGTTTTTCGTTTCCTTAGTTTCCTTCTCCTTTTTCTCCAAACATAAATCTCCCCATTCCAACCCCTCACACACTCTTTTCTACCATTTAATTTTAATTCTCAGCCCCCTGAGATGCCTTCTCAGCCACCTATAAAGGCATCTCAAGTTGATCATTCCAGCACCCTGAGTGATCTATCCCTCCTCACAAACTCAACTTTTAATACTGCTTCTGCGACCCCATCAGCTACCCAACCTACTCAGAATGTTCCAAATAATCCCTTATCTTCATTCAATATCACATTATCGGGCCCTGGGTATAACCAGACCAGCACCTCCCCCCAACACAGCAACAATTCTCGTCACATGAACAACAACCATCCCCACCACAGTAGCAATGGTGTTACAAATCATCGCAGCAATGGTAATGACCCCCACTCTCGCAATATTTCTTCGAATAGCCCTCCATCATCCCCGTCTCCCAATCATACTCGCTCTGTTCCCCATTCTTCGCCCCCTCTTTCTACACATTCACCGATTAACCAATCCAACCCTCCCCCTCACTCCTCCCTTACCAACCACACTCAGAATTCCCATGGTTTCGCCCATAACGCCCACTCCAGACTTTCACGGGTCAATCAAAACAATTTTAGTCCTACACTCCCGCAATCACAACAGCAGGATCAACCGCAACAACAACAACAACAACAATATTATCAACAACAGCCACGAAGGTATCCGCAACAATCACTATCACAACCACAGGATCAACAACCTCAACATCAACAACCACTCCGACAAAGGCCTCCACCACAAGAAAATCCACCCCCTCAACAACCCACCCAACAATATTCTGCACAGCAACAGCATGATGCTGTTCATCACCCGTACCAGCCCTTCCACTCACATCCGTCCAACTTGATACCACCACCCTCTTCCAATCTGATTATCCCCCATCCTCATCCTATCCTTAACCACGACACTATATCCCTATTGTTGATTCGCCTCTACGACCATATTGTCAATTTTTCCAACGAACAGCAAATATCACCTCCACCCACTTCAGCTCCCAACTCTCACTCGGTGACCCTTGCAAAAGTTCCACTGTCTCTTTCCATGGAACTATATCAGGATCTGTTATGGTTCGTATCAACTGGTGGGAATTTGAATTATGCTTACAAGCACAAAAATTATTTCCTTCATAGCGCATTTCAACATCATTCCATCATACCTATCTTATTTGGGCTTTATTTTGGTGCCAGAATTAATCTTCCCCATCCTATTAGCCGTAGTACACCGCTAAATTATCTGTTTCATATTGCTAATTTTCAAAATTACCGCCAAAATTCTGTTTATGTGCTATACATAGCCTTACTAAGTGGTGCAAATCCCAATCATTGTTCCCCCCATCATGTTTGTTCCCCATTAACTGTTTTATTGAGTTTACGCCAGACCCCAGTCACTGTTCAAATGATTAAATTATTATTGGCCTTTGATGCAGTTCCATGCTTTATGTATAGTCGACCTGATCCATCCCGAGAACGACATTTAATCGATAACACTGAGGATAAATTGTTATTTCCTCTTGATGATGATACTCTCCCTCCCCTTCGCCACAATTTTGAAAATATTCACCCCCCATACTTACTTCCTCTGCAGCAAGCTGCAAATTTCCCAACCAACACTCATAATGACCCAACATTTCGTTTTCCAGATTATAAACCCGGATTTATTGTTCCAGGCCATATTTATCGCCTTAATCCGTTTACGATTTTGTTATCCAATTATTCATTTCCTCACCGCTCCACTGCAATTGAAATGTATGACCAAACTCACGATGAGGACTCTGCCCTTGCACACAATGAAGATCCCAATCTGGCTCCTTCACTCAATAACAACAACCGTCTTAGTCCACTGCCTCCATCTCCTCTCACAAATAAAGCAGATGATGCTGGCTCTCCTTACGCACTCCCACCAGAAGTTATTGCGATATTAGTCAACCCAGAACAGGGTCAAATTTTGAAAAAACCCAAGTTCACTGGGAAAAGTAAAGATTCCCTAAACATTAAAGAAGCCCATGTGAGATTAACGCGACAACTCCCCAATGATGCCGCTCAACAGTCTTCAGCTCGTCGCCGTGCTGACTTGCAATCGTGGCATTACACTCAACAATTTTCTGCTCATACCGATAGATTGATTGAAATTTTTGACTTGTTATGGTTGAAAACTTATGATATTGGTTACTGGTGCCAATTCGACCAAACAGGGCCACTGACACGAAAACAGGTTTCTACTATTAACGACAGAGAGTCCTTTTTACACCATCAGATTGATGTTTTGCGTGTTTCTTCCATCACTAAAATGTTCTCCCCCGATTCTCAACGCTTGCCCCACATTAGGCTGGTCAAGCACATCCAAAAACATATTTCATTGGTTTACCCACTTCCTCACACCAAGCGGATTCGCATTGTTGACCCGGCTCTTCGCTTTGGTCCTTCGCTATCTTCCTCACTTCATGAAGAATCTCCAAAAGCCACTGCGGTTGGACCGATTGTATTCCCATCTCCGCCTCCAACTCCGACACAAGGCCCTCGTGATGATTTGAAGAAGGGTCAATCATTGCCCCCACAACCCAAAACCACCGCACTAACTGAAATTGAAGAAGATCAAAAACGCTTCCCTTATATTCCCCGTTGGAGATTACAGCAGAAATTTATGTACTCTGGTTGGTCTTCTTCGCTTAAGCCACACCGCCCCAAACATCCTATATTTCAACCAGGGGCACTGGGCTATCTCGCTGATCCCAACCGCCTTATTATTATGAAACAATTGAATTATTTTTACCAGATACAATATATGAGTCACTTTCGAAACAACCAAGCTTCTCAGCAGCAAGAACAATCACAACCACAGCAACAACCACAGCCACAGCCGCAAACTCAACGTGCTTCACTTACAAACCATAAAATAACACCACAACCGAACCCACAAACGCAACAACCGCAACCACCTCCACAACGTCGTGAAAATTATTCCCATTATACCTCTATATCTCGCGGTGCTCCTGGTTTTCCTCCATTGGGCTTTACTTTTGCTTTTTCACCTAGATCAAGCCTCTGGTCTCCAAGTGATTCCAGTGATAATTCTATCATCCGCCTCATTCCGGACTTTGGCATTTTATCCACCGATGATTTAGGTTTTCAGCTCATACAAGCACAACTTGAAGCGAATTCTGACTTCCCTGGTAAGTTTATCGGGCCAGTTCGCCCACCTCTTCAACCAATTGCTGAAGAACTGGCATCTGGTGGATCTGTGCGACTCATTGGGCCACCTGGGCCGTCTCAGCCGGCTACGCCCACCCCAACCCCAATCTCATCTCCGTCACCCACAACAATATCTGAAATAACCGCAGAAGCAACCAAACCGGCTGAAACAATAGAAACCATCCCACCAACGGTGTCCACGGCAATATCAGCAACCCCGGCCACGCCAGAAACATCATCAACCTCAGCAGTAACAGCAACAGCTGCACCAACAACGGCTGTAACGATGTCAGCAACTACATCAACAACGCCATCATCTACATCATCTGCATTGTCGATGTCTTCCGTGTCGTTACCGACCTCTCCAGAGCCTTTAACTCCCCCACAACCCACTCTTCAGCCTGAGAGCCAACCTCAACAACAACCTTCACCTACACCAGGCTTACCTCCTTTACCACTTCCATCAAATAATTCAGGCCTTAAGGCTCAAGTTTCTGTGCCAAATTCTGCCCCATCTGGTCAGAATCCATACGATACCAGAAAACCTTCACCCCGTGATACCCTCATCCTTGAAGCTAAAATTAAACGTCAAATCATTGACAGACAGGCCCGGCCGCCGCCAATATGGGGTCGTTCTTTCCACCGTGCTGCATTTAAGGCAGCGACAGTTCTTATTGAATTGATTTTATCCCACCCGCAGCAATTTGAAGAAAACACATACTTTCTACTTGAAGCTATTTTATGTGAACCGCAAATTTTATCCACTTTTTGCAAATCCAATGATAATGATCTACCAGCTTACGTCTTAGCTGCACAAAACAACGATTTTAACAAAATGAACGCCTTAATTGAAAGATATGAATCTGATAATCTCCGTGAAAACCTCACCAAAGACGATTTTAGCCGCTCTTTGGTCACTCAACCTTTTTTTTATTTCATTTCGTTTATGTTTCAACAACGCCACTTATTATTGAATTACTATTTATCCAAACAATCAACCGAACTAAGGCGGTTTTCACGCCACTTCCACCAAACTTACCATATTGAACACCGTATCCATAAGCCATTTGCTGCCCGCCAATGCGATTTCATGTTTATTTATATTTATGAACTCTTTTTGCAATTATCCGTCCCATTGCCTCATGATTGGAAGCGATTTGAAAACCGTTTTTATATGACTCCGGCCCAACAAGACGTATTTCTCTCTCTTTATAAAGATGTTCTTAAAAATCCGACTCGTGAGAGTCTTCTTCGCTTAAAAGATATGTACCAAACAGGCAGTGGACCATCTGCTCCAATACGGTCCAAAATTTTTACACCCCAACAGATCCACGCTTTTAATCTCCATCAAATCGAATCTAAAGATATTACATATGCCCAGCGTCAAGCGCTGATCAGATTACGCGCTAGTCGTACCGTTTTTATCATGTTGGAGCGCGGTTATTGCCAAAGTTTTCATTTTGTTAAGTATTTACTTTATCATTATCATATTTCTGCAAATTGTGATATTGTCATCCACAAACACTTATTATCGTCATATATCAATGCATTAGCTTCTAGTTCCCTCGCTCCCTTGTGGAAATCAACAACTACTCGTGCTTTTTCTCTCAATGAAATTCCTTTACTCGATCCTTCTCTAAACCAAGCCAGCACAAAACAAATTCCCCTAACATTCTGCGCAGATCCAGGTCCCTCTAATATTCGTCCGTTGCTACTATCCCAAGCTGAGCTTGAGCAAGATGATGGCCGCCGTGTTGATAAATTATTCCCTCCCCCTCCCAAACCTCCAACAAAATTGGGCCCACTCGCTGAAGCCACCCCAGAACAAGAAGCAACCCCACTTTCATCCCCAACTCCCCAAAATGGTTCCCATACACCGTTAGTTGGTGCTGTACGCAATTCGGGCAAACACATTAAAGAGTTGCTGAGCAATACCCCCCTTGGTGGGGCAAAACCCAATACCACGACCTCCCCTGACACTTCTGCACCTAGCCCTGTAGCTTACACCCCTGATAATCCGCTTTACCGCCGCGCTCATTCTTTAGTGTACAATGTCCACGGAGCTGCGTCCGCCTCTCTCTTGGTGAGCCGATCTAGCAGTGCAATTGTTCTCGAGACCCCTGGCGCCACTGCTGCTGGTATTTATCCGTTATTGTCAACATTTGACCGTTTTGGCGGGAATGATGGTGAATTATGGTGGGAAATCCCAGAGGTCCCAAATGCATTTCCACAAGGACGATATCAATGGATTTCAGTGAACCGCTTATTAATACACGAAAATAACCTTTATGAAGCACGCCAACGCCAACGTAAGCAACAACTTCTTCAGCAATCAATTCAACAAAAGTATGAGGACGAACACCCAAATATTTCAATTTCTCGTTCCCCATCAATGTCATCAATTAATAAAGAACTTTCTGTTTGGTATAATGATCCGTTACAAAATATTAAACCTCCCGTTTTCCGCCAATCAGTTTTGAGATCTGTAAATGTCCACAATGTTGATTTTTCTCACCAAGGCGCCGACAAGTCCAAGCCTCAGGAACTTGATTATTTGAGCTCTTATCTTCTTTTAGCCCTTGCTCCAACACAAACTGCAAAGATTACCCCGACTCCCGATGGTCCTATTGCCACAGTCGCGAAAACTGAATATCTTCCGTCATATCTAAAAAATAATCGAAGTGGAACCCATCATGTCGTCTCAGAACCATCTGTTTCACACTCATTTAGCTATAGTTATAATTCCGCACACTATTCCACCAATATCAGGACCACTTTGTCACCAAATAACTCATATCTTACCGATCACCCCGAGCATGTTTATCATCTTTCGCCAACTCATATTTGGCGCCCAAAGCGTGATCATTCACCCTCCAAACTTTGCCCAAGTGTTTCTGCCTTGGTGATGAGACCGTCAATGAAAGGGGAGCCCACCCTGTTGGCTTCGCCAACCGTGGCACAAGCGGATTGGCAAGACAATATCTATCGTGGCGGGATTGATCAAGATTTGGCCATCTTTCGCCATCATGCCACCGAAGATTACTATCTTGCTTTACAAGCAAAGCATTATTTAATCGATGAACGAATTCTTGGTATTGCTCCTCCATCTGTGGCGACCTCATCCCCAAAAGACACACTTCCCAATTTCCCTGTTGTAAACAACAGAGGGAATACAATCACTGGTCTTTTATGTACACCCTCCCCGCGTCAAAAAGGCCTAAAAACTCAAAAAGAATCGAGTCCTGGTGGACTTGGATTGCCCTTAGGGTCCCTGGGTGATTTACAACTTGATGTGACTCAAAGTGTTGCCAAGGTTCCCCTTCTCCTTCAGATTCCAAACAGCAACCATCCTCATGTTGTTGAAGATATTGGGGGGGGTTTGAGTGTGGGTACTTCAATCTTTGATGAATTGACAGAGTCCGATGATCTAGTTCAGGAAGAAGATCAGCTTGGGGCTGCAAGGTCAACAGTAATGAATTTTACTGATTCCAATCCACCCCAAGCTATTCCACTTGGATTTAATAAAGACAAAACTTCCTCTCTCTTGAATGCATTGGATCCCCATCTCTTCCGTGAGAATATTATGTTATTATTGGAACTCGGTGTTGATCCTAGTGATCAAAATTATAACCAAAGCAGAATGACAATGTTCCAGAGTGAGCTCGAACAACAAGAGTTGTTTTATCGCTATGAAGACTTCTCAGCTCGCTTGGATTCAGCTATTGAACATGGCTCAATCGAACCTCTTGTTGGTGTCCCCGTTCCAACTCCAAAATTCATCTCTCCGGCATCTATGACTGGTTGTCTACCATATGATCTTGACGCATATGTTCTTGAAATTGTAAAACGAAATCAACGTAAAAACAAAGCCCTCCTTGAGGACAATGCTGCAAATCCCAATCCATACATCCCACCTGAACGCTATTTACTTCAACAAGATAACTGGGTTAGTACTGCTGTCTGGAATATTATCCAATATTTGTTTGTCGCCTATTATATTCCTAACCCCCATAACAATATTGACAAGGCTCACCATGAGGACAAAGATGGCCATGGCAAAAGAAATGCACCCAACTATAAAGATTCGAAGGAACGAGACAGAGATAATGATGGGATGCCTGGCTCCATCCGTTCTCTCCAATTTTATTATCATTTTTTTTTATTATTGACTCAACTTGATCGCGGCCGCCAACCCAAGAAAGATATCCAATTAGCAATGCCAGAACTCGGCAGCATTTTAGGCCGCCTTCATGAGTTCAAATCCGCCTCCCCATCGCTACTACAAGTGTATTATCGCCAATTTAAATCTTTAGCTGAAAATTATGACATCTCTCCTGTTGAGGGGTTTCAACACTTGGCTTTGGCTGAAATATTTTTCAGGCCAGATCTCACCACCGAATTTCCCAAATTAAAAGACGATTCTCAGCCCAGTATTAAGGATAAACACGTCTCTAATAAAGATCACCAAGACAAAAATACCAAAGAATTAAACAACAAAGTGCCAACGACAATCAACGCATCCACGACTTCATCAAATTTGAGTGACTTGAATGAGCTCTCGACTTCTTCCTCTAATATGGTTGATTCGGCAGCTGATCCCAATGCTCCCTATCTTGTTACTGATGATCAGACCATGTTTTATACCTTGATGTTTCAAACTTCATTTGATGGTGTTCCTGAGAGGGATCGAACTCCCCCTTCTGCTCGCCAACGCTGTCCCCCTTTGAGTCTTGTTCAAATTTTACTGTCAAAACCCATTTATTCTGCACATTTTTTTAAAGAATTCATCACCTACGTCCTTTCTACTTCCCGTGCCAATTCTTCTGAATTTATTTTTGAATCTCACCAATTAGCGGACACTGGTTTATTTAGTATGGCTAGTTATTTTGAGTTCAACCAACTTTGGCACAGCATTCCATACTCTCATTATCTCCCTGCAACAGACATTATTAACGGGACTTTATGGCCATTGCCTGAACATTCTTGGGAAGTCCCAGCTCCAGAAACCAACCCACTTTCCCCTTCATATTCCCCTTTGCGCACCCACGTTGTCGATCGTACCCATTTTCTCCCCGGGTTCTTAATTCCAGATCCACAACAAACTCTCATTTGTTCTGGGGCTCAAAGTGGGGTAACAAAGCCCCATAATATTCTTGGGTTATTAGTTCGTGATCCTGGTTGTGCATCATCTCTTCTTCATCCAACCTACTACCATTGGCTTCACATTACACTCCCTCGTTATCTCACCCAGCTTGCCAATACAATTAAAATGCTTGTTGCCAATCTTCACAAGTTTTTATCTGAACAGTATGTGACGCGCATTACTCAGGTTATTCATCATTGTCAAGCCAATAAGCATCTACCCGAGCCTGAAGTTGATTCATTTGTCCGTCTCTATATGGAAATTGAAAACTGGAACATTTTTGTACGCTTTTTTAAAATTACGAAGCGTACTTTTTTGAATGAAATTTCTCGCTTTTTTGATCGTCCTATAAATAGCTCTGCTGGTGCTGATGCTTACGCCCACCTCATAACCACCATAATTCGTCTTATTTACCCCACATTAAATGGATTTCATGCAGTATCTGGCCTGATCACCGACCGTTATTTGAGTTTACACAAGCGTAGACGTAAAATGTTAGAGCGTTGTGCCAACCCCACTTGGGACATTCTTGGCAAAGTTCTCGCGGCTTCTCCGTTTTTCTCCATAACAACTGATTTCTTTGTTAATGTTATTATTCTCAATCAGCCTCTAACTAATTCTCTTTTTTTCACTAAAAAACTTCTTATTGCCTTATCTGCAATTGTTAATTGCGGTTTGGCCATTTATTTCACCTCTGATCAACAACACTTCGCGCCTGCCAAAAAATCCAAGCGATCTGCACATTCTCTTTCTGGGCTCCCTATCCCACTCACTACTGCGCATTTAACTGGGGTTTACTCTCTTAACACCAAACCAATACCCTCTCCGCCTTCTCCCTCAAGTGTCTTCCCATTTAACCTGATTGATTGCCATTCATTAACTTTGGTTGATTTAGATGATGATTATTCCGATTATACTGCGCTCACTCATCCCCCAAGCTCAATGACATTATTTCTTGGCTCCAATCTTAGTTGTGCTGCATTTGGTCTTGGATTTGATTATCTGGAACCTGAGTTGTTATCTAACCACCCCGATCTGACTCCTTCTACCAAGTCTTTGATTGCTAGTGTCGCTCTATTAGAAGCTGAGTTGCCTATTAAACGCCTTACTCATGATGGTGAATTAATCCACGAGATAATTGACATATTTTTGAATAATAATATTCGTTATTTTGTCGAACTACGCGGGCTTTTTGAGACTGCTTATCTTTCTCGTCATGCACTCCCTGTGAATATTCCGGCCATTAAACGCCTCCATATTCTTACTGAATATTCTCTTGCAGCAAATCTTGGCTCAATGGCTTCGCCAATGATCCAACTTTCTCAGTCTCGCCATATGCTGACTGATGATCTTTTATTATTTTACATATATTGTATCTTTAATCTCATTTCGACGTCAACCCCCTTTTCGTCATTTAAACTCAAAACAATCCAATCCTTCCGCGAGATGCAAACTGACCCAACTTCCTCGGTGCTTTATAAACAACGCCCTTGGCATATTTACAAGTTTTTACCATACTCTCCTGACTCATCCTTTGGTATTACTTGCCCATTTTTGACAATTCCTGTTGGGATCCCACCGCCCACTCAGTTCTCTCCTCGCGCCCCACCCCCACAGCCACTTTACCCGGCTCCATCTCAAATTAACGCTCCCCGCGTTACTCCCCTTGCTCCTGTTCCGGTCAGCCGCGGATATACTGAACCATCCCCACCCGTATTTACCCCAAGTGACCAAATTATTCCTGATGATTGCTATTTTTCCCCCATTACCCCTAATACCTACTCCATCGATCATCTATCCAAATGTACTTACCTTGGTCCTTCTATTCACAAATCAATCGAAGAGTATACTGCTGTTCATGTCAGTACTTTTTTCGATTTACTTTCACAGTTCAATGGTTACATCTTCAAAATTGCAAATAGCCCCCCAGAAGGCCAAGAGAACTTAAGGCGGAACAATATTGTCAAAAGCACTGCTGATATTTTAATTTCACGCTTACAAATGAACGCTCAACTTAAATTGGTTCTACTTCTTACTTTGAAGAATTTTTTAACTCATCAGCATCCAAGTGCCACTCATCTATCCCACCTTACAGATACTCCTCAAGCTCCAAACCGCAGCGATATGTTTGGATCTTTGTGGTATGGTGAGTATTCCAATTACTTTAGTAATAATACCCACTACGATTTGATCGTGGATTGCTTGTTAATTCGCATTGCACAATTGGATTTGATTGATGATTCACTTTGTTATCCAGAGTGGTTTATGCTTGTTCAGCGCCAATTTGATGCATACAAACAGACAATTCAAGCCAACATGGACGAGGAATTGGCATGCGCAAATCAAAACACAAATGAGCGCCGGACGCCAAATATTCGTCTTGTTTCTCAACATCCATTAGCCCTTCCGCCCCATCTTTTTTACGGTAGACGTAAATATCGATACAATTATCAACTTCTCCCTCAGCAATATTCTCTTTATGCCCGTGCTCAAGCCGAGATTCGCCGCTTATCACCCAAACAATGGTTTCATCAGGCCCCTCATCCCATCTTCCCTCCTGCTGCCACTGCTCCACCACCATCAAGTTTGGTTGTTCCTCCCGAGTTGTTTGATTCAGTGACTCGCCATTTTGCACCATTTGGTGGTCAAACTTTACCAAGTCGTTTATTTGATTTCAATCCCAATCAAGCAGCACGAGTTGTTGCTCTCTATGACCACATTTCTGCTGCTGAACAATCTGTCTTATCTTCATATTTGTTCAATACTCCCATCGTCACCCAAGCAACCCTTATTACGCTCCACAAATTGGCTTCCTTTGGCTTTCCTTTCGAGCAGGGCGTCTCACCAAACTCTCTCCACCACAATTATTACCCATTTCCAACGAAAGGTTTATCAATTACCCCAACCAATATTGTCCCAATTACCGCAAACCACCCCAATATTCATCATAGTCGATCAACATCAACCTCAGCCACTCAATTTAGCCATACTGCTGTTAACCGAATGAGCGAACAGACCACGACTACCATGATTCCCGAACATGAACCGACTCGAGTTGACCGTCCTCAGCTTGACGATTCTAGAAACCATTCCAAAGAACCCGATTCGCTCACTCTTGATAATTCTTCAGCCATTACTTCGTCATCTTCCTCATTTATTTCCACCAATGTCTCATCGATGGCCACTCTTGGCCAATCATCCTCTCCCACAGTTCCTGTTATGCAAGGATTATATCGTCTACATTTGGAATCTCGGTTAAAATATTTTATTCATACTTTTGAATCCCTACAATTAGATTTGGAAGAAACTTATAACAAATTGGCCCAATATTCTCGCGAAGATTTATTATTTTTCCAAAACCCTTTTTTCGCTTTGTTGCGCTCAAATCGACACCATAGGGTTAATCACAATTATTATCAGTTACTCAAATTTCTAACTGCTGATATGAAAGTATCCACCGTCCCTTCGCCTCGTTATCACCCGTATGAGCTGTTTTTCAAAAATGTCCGTCATCTCACAGTTGATTCCCTCCCAACAGTCTTTTTATTATTTTCGATCCAACACCCGCTTCTCATTTACACACAAACGACTTCAATAGAGCTATTCCAGAAGCAATTATCCCAATTTTATACTTCTGATCGCAAAATTTTCCTTACTAATTCAGTCATTGATAGCAAAGTGCTATCCTTCCAATCACGTTGGGCATATTCTGATCTCCCTCGTGAAAGCTCCAGACCTCAACCTGAGCCAATTCAACCTCCTCCCTCATCAACCTTGTCAATATTTTCACAACCCTGGCAGCAACCTTCACAATCAACTCCATCCTCTTCAGCTGGTGAAACACCGACAGAATCTTCTCACGCTGTTTTTGCCGACTCCTATTTTGATGCTGAATTTGACGGCCCAAATCCTCGGTTAGCTGATCGTCGCCAAAACCGAAAAGATGAAAAACGCCGCCAAGAAGCCTTGATGCGCCTTTCCCGGCGCATATATGACATGTTTTTTTCCCAAATCCATTATTTCCCTAACAACCACCTTTTTGTTAATTGTATTCAAGCCCTAGCCTCTCATCCTCAACAGTGTCTTCGTGATATGTTTTTTGGTTATTATCCGGCGGCTCTTTTTGATCAGGCCCCTTCAAATAATAGCTTACTATCTCAATTATTCGAAACACCTGAACAACCCCGTGATTTCTTAAGTCCGCATGTTGTTTGGGATGTTACCCCTACTACAGGTCAGCCTCGTCTCATTTCTCCGGCGGATTCCTTTATTTCCCCTTCAGTTTATACTTCTTCCGTTTCACTCCGTTCATTACTCCTCCACCCCCGCCGCCTCCATTTCTATAAAACATTTCTTCATTCTTTCACTTTGGACCAACTTCGTTCGCAATCAGTTCCTGGGATTATTTTCCCTCTCCGCCCCGAACAACGTTATCCATATCATAATAACACCCCTTCCATCTACGACTCTCCCAAACTCATTTATTTTGCTCCGGTCAATGCCCATTACCTTGACCACGTTCCCAACCCATACTACCAATCATCAACGAACAGATTTCAATATTACAACCAATATTATCTCTCCCCACCTTCATTTAATTCAAATTTGCACAATTTAGGTTCAACTTTGTCGAACTTTTCCCTCTTTTTGTCTCAACTGCATGCTCAATCTGGGGTCCACGTCCCACAATTTTCCCAGGACGAAGCTTGCCAAAATATTGGACTCTTATGGTTTTTGGCTGACCATTGTGTCCCATCTATTGATGATTTGTATTTATTATTATATGGATTGTATATCGACTTTTTGTCGGATTCAATGGCCGACATTTCGTACAAAATCTTCAAACCTTCCCAAACAAATGTGACGATTGCCCATCCCCCCATCCCAACCAGCCAACATTTTTCCAACCCTTACCACCAACAGAGCCTCACCCTACCACCATCGGCCTTGTGTTTGCTACCACCGCTGAATCCAAATGTTCTCAACCGCCAAGGCCGACATTTGTTATTCTACGCAATCCTTCGCCGTTGGCCCGAAATCCAACTCCAAATTATGATAAATGCAATTGGCTTTGAAGCAACAATGTCTTTACGAGATATTAACGGGAAGAGCGTTTTGGACACATTTATTGTGTTTGGTGTTGATGATTACGCTAAGGAGGTTTACCAAGTTCTCCGGGCTTGGAGTGACTATCGCTCTTGTCTTTCATTACCACCTTCGCCTCCTGCTTATCGCATTGATTCTAATGCACAAATTCAATCCACAATCCCCGTCACTGGCGGTGTTTCCCTTGAACAACAAGGTAAACCGGCCAGATTGGATCCAAATATGGTTAAGCGTTGGGAAGCAGCAGCTGCCCAAGAATCACAAGACGTTAGCATTAATGAAGACTCTGCCACATCCAGAGTTAATTTGATGCACTTATTTCCCACCATTGTTGCTTATTTACAACGCAATATTACTGACTTTCATCGTCCACTTTTCAGAATGCGCGGTTATACGAAATACCGCGCTTAAACCATTTCAAATTCCATTGTGTAATATAACCCCCTTTTCCATTGTGAAAACAACGTGACTTTTCTTTGCCCCCGCTCTTTCAGCCTCAGAAAATATCTTTTTATATCTCATTTTCTTTTTGTGGTGTCAACCACTTTCTTTCTTTCGCCCGAACAAAAAACACCTTTTTTTGCATACTTACATATTATAAATTGACGTATTTATTGATTATTTGGCATGGATTGTACAAAATGAGTATATAAATAAGGAAAATAACGCAGGACGAAAGGACAAAAATAAACAGAAGAGACGCTCCTATCTATTGATTATCCCTTCAACCAATTGATCAGCTTGTTAGTAGACCACGGCAACTACAGCGGACATGTCGTCAAGTTTTGACCCACGTTGAGAATATCGAACGAGTGAACCAGCCATCGCGGTTGACAGTGTTCCCGCAACAACAGCTTCAGCATCAGCGGATAAAGTAGAGTGATATTGAACACCTTGCGTTGATATGTAGTTATATTTATAAAGGAGTTCATTATCATGTTCAGTGAAAGGGGGAACCCCAATCGGTTTTTCTGTGAGCAAGGGAGCGGTGGCTGGATTTGATTGATCAAGAATAATGGCGGTTTCACGTGCTGGAAGCGGACGCAATGAAACAAACCGCTTTGAGGAGCCTTCAGAATCGTATGGGGGAATTTTGTCATCCTTAACCTTGGAGAGAATAGTTTCAGTCATATTGAGAATGTCGGAAGTGCGAACTTTGTTGTATTTACATAATAAAGCACCAGATAAATGGTCGAGCTTATTATTAGGGATTTGTCTCAATGGACGAACATTGCGAGTTGCAGGGTGTTGGGAGCGGATTGCAGGGTGAAGATATGAAACAACCGCTTCCCAAATTTCAGCTGGCGTGGTTAATTTGTTAGAAAGGAGATTGTCAGTAATCCCGTCAGACATTGCACAAACAATGTCACCGCGACGTAATGTAACGCCTTCAAAAGATTGCGCCATCCAAGGTTGATCACCAGGAGTTTCTGAAAAGCGATTAATGGCAGAAGCTTGTGGCGGGGTTGGATTAAGATGGTCGAAAAAATCAGAGAGGGGAAGTTTTCCGGCGAGAATTTTGTGGTAATCGAGCCGAGAGGTAAAAATGTTTGCGCCACCAGATGGCCCCGAATTGGGTTTATTCGGTGTCGAAAAATGTGAAGTTGAGAGAACTGTGCCTTGATCATTAATTGCGTTTGGATCAGTTTGGAGATTAGGTCTGTCTTGGTATTCAAAGATGGTGAGTTGAAGAGGTGGGCGCTGTGGACCAGTGCCCTCATGACTAGTAGGCCAGGCCATTGCAATTGGAACATAGGAGAGGGTTCCCAAATCATGATTGTGCTTGGGTCGAAAAGCAAAAACAGTACTATCACCCAAATTGGCAACAGAAAGATGTAATCTTCTCCCATCGTCGTATTCATCCTCGGGTTCTTCAGGTTCGGCGGGTCGTAAAACACCGATTGAGGCAGTACATGCACCAATATCGATTTGATTGTGACGTAAAACGGAGGTAAAGGCTTGCCCAAGTAAATCACGAGCAGTAGTTTTGGTATCGCTCGTTAAGTTGTGGCGAACAGAACGCATTAATAGATGGGACATTTCTTTGGTATTATTCCTGACCCCGTAGCTCTGCATCCCCCCAACGCCATCAGAAACACCAATAACAGCAGCTTCCATTAAT
>Ga0256901_1000598_pt1 | contig 20231 bp, 22 predicted proteins | sample MC6MC0689MT_FD_190200 | JGI IMG/M metagenome (GOLD analysis project Ga0256901, IMG submission 190200) | Metatranscriptome of enriched soil aggregate microbial communities from Iowa State University, Ames, United States - MC6-MC0689-MT... | ecosystem: Environmental > Terrestrial > Soil >... | reverse complement strand
GAGCCGAGTTGCTTTGTGCGGTTTTTCCTACAAACGTCCGCCGTTTAAGCCTGGTTCGAGCTGCTTTGTACGAATTTCCGACTAACTTCCCTGCGTAAGCTCATGTGTGCAAATAGATCCGTCAGTTTAATGATATGTTACTGGTTTTTCCGAGTGCGGACAGAAGACGCATAGACGTCTGAGGTTGTGGAAAAATTAATACGGACTGAAACAAGCCATCAGACCATCAAACCTCCTATACACGGCACCGGGGCAGTTTGAGTTTGGGGCCGACCTGAATAAAGTTTCCATATCCTTGGCGGACTCCAATCCAATTGTCATTGCCGTTAAAGATGAGCATCTGACAGCATTGGTTAGCTTTAATGAGCTTTAAGCGCTTTAATCGCGCCTGTGCAACTAATTCCGGCTGTGTCGTTTCTCAGCTCAATGCGCTATAATAAAGTAAGTGGATTTCATCCAACTAGACATACATTCGCAGGAGGAAAGAAAACATAATGGTTACAATACAAGAAGCAGTCTCTCAAGCCCGCCCAACCTCGTACGAGATTGATCCGATTAACGTCAATCGCTGGTCCCCGCGTTCCTTCCAGGAGAAGGAAGTGCCGGAAGAAACTTTGTTCGCCGTTTTGGAAGCTGCCGGTTTTGCTCCTTCTGCTTTTAATTTCCAGCCTTGGAGATTTATCGTCGCTCGCACGCCCGAGGAGCGCGCTAATTTTCTGTCGTTCCTGGCCGAGTTCAATCAGGCTTGGTGCGCGAAAGTACCGGTGCTCATTCTGATTGTTTCCCAGACTTCTTCGGAAAACGGCCCATTCCCGTCCGCTGCGTTCGATGCTGGTGCAGCTTGGGGCGCATTGGCGCATGAAGCTGTTCGCAAAGGTCTCGTCACTCATGCGATGACCGGCTTTGACTTCGAGAAAGCTCGCCAAGTCATGAACGTTCCGGAGAATTTCGCGATTCAGGCGGCTGTTGCTCTTGGCTATCAAGGGGACAAGGACGCACTTCCTGAGATGATGGCTTCGCGCGAGGCTCCGTCTCCGCGTCGTCCGCTAGAGGAAACGGTGTTTAAAGGCGCGTTCGGACAACCGATCAAATAATAGCTTAAATAGCTGCAAAATAAATAGAGGCGCAAGGGGAGAGTATCCCCTGCGCCTCTATTTATTATTCGTCCAGCCCAAGCAGCTTCATAATTTCTCTGCGGTATGCGACGAATTCCTCACTGCTCCGATCTCTCGGTCTCGGCGCCTCGTAATGCGTCGTATGAATGATCTGTCCCGGCCTAGGGCTCATTACGTACACCTTATCGGCCAAGTAGAGCGCTTCGTCGATATCGTGGGTGATAAGCAGCATCGTCTTGCCGGTACCTTGCCAGATCCGGATCAGTTCGTTTTGCATCGTCAGACGCGTCATCGCGTCGAGCGCTCCGTACGGCTCGTCCAGCAGCAAAATGTCCGGATCCATGACAAGAGCGCGCCCAATAGCGACCCTTTGACGCATTCCTCCCGAGAGCTGGGAGGGGAAGTAGTGATTAAAGCCTTTGAGGTTGACCTTCTCCAGAACGGCGTTGATTCGCTCCATGGCTTCCGGTTTAGGCACTTTGGCGAGCTCAAGGCCGAATGCGACGTTCTTCTCCACGGTCAGCCAAGGATACAGTCCATGCTCCTGGAAGATCATCATCCGCTCGGGAGAAGGCCCGGTAATCTTCGCGCCGTTGGCGAGAACATCGCCTTCCGTGGCGGTTTCGAGGCCTGCGAGCATACGAAGAGCGGTGCTTTTGCCGCATCCGCTCGGGCCGACGATCGCTGCAAACTCCCCCTGAGGGATTTTCAGATCGATCCGGTCGAGCACCTGCAGCGAATCAAAGCGCTTGCTGACGTTGCGCAGCTCCAATGTATGCACCTATTTTCCCTCCCCGCCGGCGATGTATCTCCAACGAAGCAGTCTCCGCTTGACTTGCTCCATTAAAATCTGATCCAGCAGCGTCGCGATGACGCCGATAACGATAATGTACAAAATAACGCCGCTCATATCCGCGATCTCGCCCGCGAACCGGATCGAGAAGCCGAGGCCGACCATGGCGCTGCCGAACATTTCCCCGGCAATGAGCGATCTCCAGGCGTTGCCGAACGCAAGCTGGCCGCCGGTCATAAAGGCGGGGAGCGTCTCCGGCAAATAAACTCTCCGCACGATCTGGCTCTTCTTGGCGCCAAGCACTCTCGCCACTTCCAGATGAGTGCGGACGACGCCCTCGGTTCCGTCCATGACTGCGATCGCCATCGGGAAAAAGCTAGCGATAATGACGATGGCGATAATCGGAACGTCGCCGAAGCCGTAAATAATCATTAGAAACGGCAGCCAAGTAATCGGAGGAATGGATTGCAGAATGGCGATAAGCCTGCGCAAATAAGAGGCAAAACCCCGGTACAGGCCGGCCAGCAGGCCGAAGACTCCACCGAGGAAGCAGGCGATCGGATATCCGATTAACAATCTGTACATGCTGGCCCCGACCGCTTTCCAGAACTTCGGCTCCGCAACGCCTTCGTACAGGCGCACAAACACGGACGGAACGGACGGAAAAATAAGGGGATTCACCCAATTGCCGACCTGCAGCAGCAACAGAAGCGTTGCTACCGCGGCGGCGAAGGGCCATAGCTTTTGAATTTTGCGAATCATAGGAATGAACCCTTCAATCGTCGGTTATTGTTGCTCCTGCCAGCTGAGGTCAAGAGCGGTTTTGACATCCGGCTTCGCCTTCAAAATTTCCTGATCGACCATCATTTGTCCGACTTCGTCCATGCGGGCGATGTCTTCGTCGGTAATTTTCCAGTTGAATACCTGGGATTCGATAGAGGCTTGAATCACGGATTCGGCAGGAACGGTCGTGCCGTCGGCCTTTTTCAGCGTGTCCTCCGTAATAAAGTCGCTCGTAATAAACGATGCGGCTTTGGCGGCGTCGTTGCTCAGCATGTCGATCGCTTCCTTCTGCGCGTCAAGCATGCGATTCACCGCTTCTTTGTTGTTCTTGACGATATCGCCGGATGCGATTACGACCATGCACGGGAACGGCCACGACTGACCCACCTCGTAGATTTCCTTAACCGGATACGATTGCTTGGCGATGGAAGCGTAAGGCTCGAAGACGAAAGCTCCGTCGACTTTTCCTGCGGCCAGCGATTGAATGGCGACTGCCGGAGAAACGTGCTGCATAACGACGTCGCCGCGTTCCATACCGGCTTGCTTCCAGACGACGCCGTTCAACACGATGTCGGCGGTGCTGCCTTGCTGCTGGGAGGCTACGCTCTTGCCCTTCAGCTGCTCAATTGCGGTCACATCGCTGTTTTCTCCGACCAGCATGCTGTGATATCCCATTTGCGCTCCGCCAACAATTTTCAAGTCCGCGCCTTTGTCGAGCCAGGACAGCGCGTTCGTGAAACCGAGCACTCCGGCGTCCAGTTGGCCGCCTACGATTGCCTTGATCAGGTCGGTTCCGCTGGAAAACATGTGCATCTCGACGTCCAAGCCGTGCGATTTATAGATCCCCGCGCGGTCGGCCAAAATCGTCTGAGCATCGTCCATAACGTTCAAGTATCCGAGGCGAAGCTTGTGAGTAACCTGCTCCGACGCGCCTCCCGCGCTTGCGCTGGAGCTTGCCGCAGGCTCGCTCGTTTTGTCATTTTGTCCGCAAGCGCCCGCAACGAGCAGCGTGGACAACGCGAGGATGCCCAACCCTTTTTTCCACAAATTTAATTTCAATTTTATCTCTCCCCCGTGACAATTCATTTGATTCGGACTATAATCATTCCATACCCAAGTTGTTCAGTTGGAATAATAACTATTTTAGATTTTAGGTTTAAATGACGAGCGCGTCAATAGTTTTAATGGGAAAAGTGGAATTTAAGGGGACGTTGGTATGCTGCTGCAAGCGCTGAATAGATCAGGATTAGTCTTATATTCCGGGCTTTACTTCGTGCTGTGGGCTGCTTATATGGCGCTGAAAAGTCCTTGGCCCGCGGCGATCGGAGCGGTCTCCGCGCTGCTATTCCTATTAGTAGCGTTCTTCGGGACAGGGATGAGGGAGAAGCGCAAGTCCGTTCGTTATTATCGAATATTTGCGGTCGCCTATTTGGCTGTCGCCGCGCTTGCCTTGTGGGGTCTTGCCCCCTTGTTTATGCTTGTGCTCTGCAGCGCGATCGGATTGCTCGGGTTAGCCGTTTGGCATTGGCAGGAGAAGGGCGCCGGCGGAAGGTTCATCCCGGTCGCGCTAACTGTAGCCGCGCTCTTGGCCGCTCCAGTTCCGGGGCAATATACAATTGATCCTGCGTCGCCGAGCGAGTACGCGGTACCGGGCAAGGCAGGCGTGCTGAAGGCTCCGAATACGATGAAGCGTCCCACACAGGCGGGAGAATGGGCGTTGAGCGCGGCGAGCGTCGCCGATGCTGCGCCGGCCAAGCGGCTTGCTCTGATAGAAGGGGAGGCAGGACAGGATTTCGGAGACCTGTTCCAACTGCCGTACGATATTCCGGAAACGTATTATCAATGGGAGGGTGCGGATTCCGACCCTCATGCGCTTATTAGAACTTTGGCCAAATGGAACGCGGAATCCGAGCTCGACGTGACGCAAGGACAGAAAGTGATGGGGGTAGGCACCGTTTTCCCGGATGGGCGAATCGGGATGGTCGACCGAATTGAGGCTTATACGCGGTCCGCTATCGAGGAGGGGACGGACGTTTTCTTCGTCCCTGTGGAGGCGTACCAGCAGGTTAAGGATATCTCCAAGAAGCAGTTGATCGTTCCGGTTTCGAATTTTGCCGAAGTGCTGTATTTTCTTGAGCAGCCGATCGAATTTTGGCCGCTGCGCAATTTCGGATTGTTTTGCCATTAAATGGGGTGTTCGTTAGGCCAGCCGATTTACTGTGAACGATAATCGATGATAAATGGGGACCTCAAAAGCTTGCTCCTGAAACCTGAAGGGGTAAACCCGTTGCAAGGTTACAGGAGCGTATGAGGCAGTCTTCGGGCTTTGATTGACCCACAGCGTTTCCAATTGGCTGGAAATCAAACTTTTACGGCGAATCTACTTGTACGAAAAGTCTACGCAGGTAAGTTAGTCGGTAAATCGTACAAAGCAGCTCGAATCAGACTTAAGCGACGGACGTTTGTTCGAAAAACCGTACAAAGCAGCTCGAATTAGACTTAAGCGACGGACGTTTGTTCGAAAAACCGTACAAAGCAGCTCGAATTAGACTTAAGCGACGGACGTTTGTTCGAAAAACCGTACAAAGCAGCTCGAATCAGACTTAAGCGACGGACCGGTTTGTTCGAAAAACCGTACAAAGCAGCTCGAATCCGCCTTAAGCGACGGACGTTTGTTCGAAAAACCGTACAAAGCAGCTCGAATCAGACCTAAGCCACGGACGTTTGTCCGAAAAACCGTACAAAGCAGCTCGAATCAGACCTAAGCGGCGGACGTTTGTTCGAAAATCCGTACAAAGCGACCAAAATCAAAGGATCGTATGTCACTTTTGTATCGATCATCTCAAGCAACTCCGTTTATGGGAAAGTCTCTTCTTAAAGCAGCCAACCGCGCTACAGCAAATTAATATAAAGTCCGCCGAGAACGGTCCGGTTCTGGAATCCGGTGTAACGCGAATATTTTACCTGATGAGGTGTCGAGCTGTAATACCAGTCGGTGATCGGCACCCGCTCGACCGTCTCGCTGATGAAATCCCAGATAGACTTGTACAGCCGCTCGCTGTATTCGCCGTTATCCGTAAACACCGTCGTCCATGCCAGCCAATCGAGCTTGGTATAATCCGAGCGCGAATCCAGCGGCAGGCCGTAGCGGTTCATTTTTTGGCTGTACAGCCGGATTTCGCTTTCATATACCTCTTGGTCGAACAGACCGATCCCCAGCAGCTTATCCCATACGATGTTGTACTTGATGCTCCAGGAGTCCGGCTGATCGAAGGCCAGCAGAGAGCCCTCTTCCTTCCGGGCTTCCGCACTCCATCTGTCGGCCATTGCCTGTGCGGCCCGGACATACTTTTCCTCTTGCACAAGCTTGCCGTAAGCGCCCAACGCTACGATCGCCTTCATGCTCAAGTTGCAGTTGTGGGCAAGATGTCCGGCAAAATCGTCCGTGCACAGCTGGTTGCCCGGATCGTACCCGAACTCCGTCAAGTAGTCCGCCCACTTGTCGAGCAGCTCCTTCTCCTTCAGGGCAAATTCGTTCGAGCCTTCGTAGCGGGACAGCGCCGCCACCGACAGCAGCATATTGCCGCATTCCTCGACCGGCATTTGATCTTCCAGCTTATTATCGCCGTACACTTGACCGTTGCACAGCGGATATTGCCCACAGTCGTGCGGAGCAAAATCGAACTTCCAAGCGTCGGAGCGCGCATATTTCAGAATCGGGCGCAGCATTCCTTTGACCAGCTCCGGATTGTACTTCAAGAATAGCGGGATCGAAGGATAAGTGACGTCTAATGTAGCGATACAGCCGTTGCTGAAGCATTCCTTGGACAGGAACAGGGCCTCGTCTTCGTGCAGCACGAGCTTATGAGCGGCGATTGTTTGCCGATAGGCCAGAGCCGCGATGTCCGCATAATAGCGGTTCACTTTCGCCGTTTCGCCGTTAAGCTTCTCCTCGAACTCCGACGCGAGAGAACGAACCTGCTCGAAGTCGGATACGGCATGCTTCAGCATGTTGTCGAACGTTCCGTACTCCTTTTTGTAATAAGCGTCGATTTGCTCCCCGAAATATTCGATCGACTTGATATCGTCATAAGCGAGGCAGATCGTGTCGGACAGCTTGTCGCTGATCAGCGCGATGCAGCGGTACTCGCTGGCGGGCAGCGCCGTTTCGCCTTCGGTATCCACACGGACGACTTCCTTGTTGGCCAGAAAATGATACCGCCCGTCATAGTCGGATACGAACGCCTCGGGATGCGCGACATGAAGATAGCCCCAATCGATGCGAATGTGGTCTCCGCTGGCGTTAAGCGGCTTCTGCTCCGCATTGCCGCAATAGACGGAATCGGCGCCGCGGCGGAAGACGACCTTCTGATCCATCGAGTTGATGCAGCATTCGCCGGAAATGTCGAAATACACTTCGATGTTGTGCTCTTGCCCGTCTCTGATCGCAATGTCGTACGTGATGTAAGAGGCCGGGCGAGAAAGGATGTGAAGCTGATCCGGGAGCAGAGGTGTCATGAATTTCAAGGTCAACTCGACCTGTTCGTTGGCAAAGGTGTAGATCGTGGTTAGCGGCTGTATTTCTACTTTGATTTGCGGGATGACCTGCGGTTCTGCGTAATAGCGTTCGCCGAAGGCTTCTACTTTTCCCATGAACCGGTACGTTACGCCATCGATCTTGATTAGACCAAGCATGCCGTTGCGCTGTCCCGTCCAGTGGCGCGTATGGTCGTCATATAGATGGTCTGCGAACGACCAGATGCTGAAATACGGATCTACGGTTATCAGAGGAACTGCCGAGGGTCTGAAGCTCATTCGATCATCTCCTGTTTTAATTGATTCACATATAGTATACTGACGTCGATGGCGGCAAGGGATAGATAAAACCGATGATCAAATGAGGAAAATGCGCATGAGGGAAGAAATATACCCATTTCGGGAAGCAGCGTCCGGATCGTTCGGATTACACTTCGAGCTGGCCGGAAAATCGTTTTGCGACGGGACTTATCGAATCGTAAGACCCCGTTCTACGGTAAGCAGCATCGAGTACATTATTCGGGGGCGGGGAACGGTTATCATCGATTCCCGGGAGTTTTATCCGAAGGCCGGCGATATGTATTTTCTGCATCAAGGTCATGATCATTTATACTACTCGGACAAGGACGATCCTTGGATCAAAATTTGGGTTAACGTCAGAGGAGATTTGTTGACGGATTTGATTCGTAGATACGGGTTGGAAGGCTGTTATCACATCCCCGACTTTTACTCTATGAACTACTTGCAGCAAATCGTCCACAACGCGCAAACGAACGACGGCAATTCCGTGCTGAATTGCACCTTGACCGTTCACGAACTGTTGTTCAAGCTGAGCGAGCATCTGCGCCCGCCGGTCGTACAATCGGATGCGATGAAGCTGAAAGCCTACCTGGACCATCGCGTGGCGGAAAATGTGTCTTTGGCGGAGCTGGCCGCGTTGATCGGCAAGTCTGAGTCGCAGACGATACGCTTGTTCAAGCGTCAATACGGCGTCACGCCCTATCACTATCATCTTCAATTGAAGCTGGAATTTGCCCAAAAGCTGCTTAGAAGCACGGGGATGCCCGTCCGGGAGGTGGCGTCGCATCTTTCCTTCGCGGACGAGTTTTATTTCTCCAATTTATTTAAGAAGAAGCTGGGGATGTCGCCGAATCATTTTCGCAAGGCCAAATGAGAAGTAGTTTACAGTTTGAGCCGCTTTTTATGTGGTAATATAGACCATATAAGCCTACGAGGAGATGAGACTGTGACAATCAAAGAGGAATTGAGAGGCAAAAATATTATCATCCCAGACAATCCGGTATCGAATTTTCTGTTTAACAACACAAGATCGGGACTGCTGTGGCTCGTTGTTCGTCTGTACTTGGGTTATGCGTGGCTGAATGCCGGCTGGCACAAAGTAACGAACGACGCTTGGGTCGGCAGCAATGCGGGTAAAGGGCTGGAAGGCTTTATAAATGGCGCGCTCGGCAAAGCAGCGGACGGCAAAGACGTAACCGGCTGGTACGCATCGTTCCTTGAAAATGCCGTTCTACCCCACGCCAAAGTGTTCTCGTATATGGTCGCTTTCGGAGAAGTATTGGTCGGCCTCGGGTTGATCCTCGGTTTGCTGACGGGCGTGGCGGCATTCTTCGGCGCCTTCATGAACGCGAGCTTCCTGTTCGCGGGAACGCTTAGCACGAACCCGCTGCTGTTTATTCTCGCCACATGGATCGTGCTTGGCTGGAAAGTAGCCGGCTGGTACGGTTTGGACAGATGGGCGCTGCCGCTGCTCGGTACGCCGTGGACCCGCAAAAAGTCGGGCTGACCGAACGTCGGCCGAAGACCATAATCAAGTTGCCGCTCCTGCGCGGCTCAGCTTTACGAGAAACCTCGGTCATGGAAGTGACCGGGGTTTTTTTGCGTTCTGCACCGTAGGTTAAAAGCTTGACTCTCACGTATACTGGAGACTATATAATTATTTTCGGGGGGAGGCATATGCTTGATATACAGTATCGGACAGTTGGCGAAGAAGACGAATATATCCATTCGGACGCTGAGATATTATGATGAAATCGGGCTGCTGAAGCCCGCCAAAGTAGCCGATTCCGGCTATCGCTACTATTCGAACGAGGAGATCAGAGTGCTTCGGCATATTACGGCTCTGAAAGAGCTGGGGTTTACCTTAGCGTCCATCAAGGACTTGCTGTCTACCGGGAAGGATGCTCAGGAGAATCGCTGGAGAGCCTATCTTGAGTTTGAACTGGTGGCCATCGCAGAAGAGAAGCAACGTCTGGCAGAGATGGAAATGCTGCTGCAGACGGCAAGACATGCGTTCGAAATGAACGGGCAGGTCGAATCGGAGGACATCTTTCTGTTCATTCGGGCTTTGCGGTCCCCGGCGGAGATCAGAGACAAGTTTCTCGCTCAGAATTTTGCGGATCATGAAATCGAGATCATTAAGAGCTTGCCGGACTTGAGTGCGAACGATCCCCGAAGCATGGAGTGGGCCAAGCTGGTCCGGAAGGTCAAGGAGCACATTCACGAGCCTCCTTCCTCGGATATTTCCCGGCAGCTGGCTGCGCAAATAGTAGAGCTTTCATTGGAATGGTTTCACCAGGACGAAGCGCTTCTCGACAAGTACTGGTCTATGATTCGTCCCGAGGAAGGCAAGGAAACGAAGGTGTTCGGAATGGATGCCGAGGTCATGGATCGCATCGATCTGTTAGTCGACGGGTATTTGCAGCACGAACAGGAGGAGGCCGAGAATGGCGGAAAAAGCAGTTAAACTCATCAGCGAGACGAGAGCGTGGACTTATGTCATTTTGGGCGGATTATTGGAAATTGTATGGGCAAGCGGCTTCAAGTACGAGACTATTCCGAGCATTGTCGTTCTTGTCTCTCTGCTCGCCAGCTTCGATCTGATTATTCGGGCGACCAAGGTGCTGCCGGTAGGTACGGTATACGCCGTGTTTGCGGGGATGGGAACTTTGGGCACGACGATTGTGGAAATTGCGATGTCCGGCGGTAATGTTAGCGCGTTGAGAATTGTGTTTATCGTTACGCTTCTGGCGTGTATTATAGGGTTGAAATTATCGAGTAAAGGCAGTGAAGCGTAATGGACTGGATCTGGCTCATTGCTGCGGGAATGTTGGAGGTAGTCGGGGTAATTGGAATTAAACGCGTGGCGCAAAATAATAATTGGACGAATAACCTCATCCTTATAGGCGGATTCATCATCAGTTTTCAGCTTCTTATAAGAGCAATGGAAACGATACCTCTGGCGACGGCCTATGCCGTGTGGACGGGGATTGGCACGGTCGGCGCGGCCGTTGTCGGCATGCTGTTCTTCAAGGAGTCGAAAAGCTGGCTGCGGATCGGCTGTATCCTTGGCATTATTTTCTCCGTCGTCGGACTTAAGATGGTCAGCTAGCGAGGGCGACGATTGGATACAGCAATTGGAGGGGCGATGGGGCGGAGATTGGATGCTAGCAGCAAAATCGATGTTCGCTTCGATTGGCGGGTATTTGATCAGGCGGTTGCGGAACGCGACCATTCCGTTTAAATTTGCCGAAAATGGTGAGGCAGCTGAGTTAAAGCGGCTTTCCCGCTTTATTTTCGGTGAGGGCGTTTATTTTAAAGCGGCTTCTCCGCTCTATTTTCGTTGAAACGGGAAAAACAGTGATTTTAAAGCGGATTTTTCTCTTTAATTTTACAATAAAGGAAAAATACATGATTTAAAGCGGGAACCCCGCCTTAAATTCACCGAAAGTGCCGGATTTTCAGATTTAAGACGGACAATCCGCTTTAAAATAAAAGAGCATAGACTAGTCTTGGTACCCGTTAGGCGCAAGGCTGTGCGGCCAGCCGGGTTAAAGCAGAAATCGTTCGTCAATGCTGATCTAAGAAAGGAGGCGGTGTGCGTGGAGCTTTGGTTTATGGGAACAAGCGCGGGCATGCCGATCGCGGAGAGAAATGTGTCCTCTATCGTGCTGAGCCTGACGAGGACGAAAGGTTCGCTGTGGATGTTCGACTGCGGAGAGGGTACGCAGCATCAGCTGCTGCGTACGCCGTTGAAACTGAGTAGACTGACCAAGTTATTCATTACACATTTGCACGGCGACCATCTTTTCGGTCTGCCGGGACTACTGAGCAGCCGCTCCTCGCTTGGGGGAACCGCCTCGTTAGACGTGTACGGGCCGCCGGGCTTGCGTGAATTTCTAGATGCGGCGCTGAGGCTGTCCGATACTCACCTGAACTACCCCTTCCAGGTGCATGAGCTTGAAGCGGAAGGAGCCGTGCTCGATGAGGACGGCTATACGGTGGAGTGCGCTCTGCTGGATCATCGAATCGCTTGCTTTGGCTATCGAATCGCAGAGAAGCCGCGTTCCGGCTCGCTTCGCGTCGACGTGCTTACGGCAGCGGGAGTTCCGCCGGGACCCGCCTATGGTAAGCTGAAGGCCGGTGAGGATCTCAGGCTGGAGGACGGGAGCGTCATCCGCGCCGCCGACGTGCTATGCGATCCGATTCCCGGGCGCGTTGTCGCGGTGATGGGCGATACCCGGCCGTGCGAAGGGGCGCTTCGGCTGGCCCAAGGTGCCGATGTACTTGTGTATGAGGCGACTTTCGGCGCCGATTTGGCGGAAAAGGCCGAGCAGTACGGCCATTCCACGACGCTGCAGGCAGCCGAAACCGCGAAAGCCGCTAATGTCTCCCGGTTGCTGATCACCCATTTCAGCTCGCGGTACGGACCGGATCAGCTTGCCGAGCTGGAGACGCAGGCACGAGGCGTTTTCCCGCAGACGGATGCGGCGATAGAGCTACAGGCTTATCCGATTCCTTCGCCTTCGTTCCGCACAAGCTTAGCCTAATCATGCTCCGCTCCGCCGTACTTGCGCCGGAAGTGGCCCGGCGGGAGCTTCTTCTCTCGCAGGAAGACGCGAGTGAAGTAGTGCACCGAAGAGAAACCGGTCGCTTCGGCGATTTCCTTAATCGCCAGATCGCTTTCCGCCAGCAGCTCCGCAGCCCGGCGAACGCGCTCGCCGCGAACGTAATTCGTGAAATTTTCCCTAATGCCTCCGGAAAACAAACGGGAAAGATGGCGCTCGGAGACGTTCAGATAGGCGGCGATTTCCCGCAGGCTCAGATCTCGGGACAGATTGTCCCGAATGTACAGCTTGGCTTGACGGAGCAGAACGTCCGCGCTTCCAGTGAAGCGGGCCGGAGCTGGCGTTTCGCTGCTGAAGAGGCTCGGGAAGCTCAGCAGCAAGGCTCCCGCGGCGGCCTGCAAAGCGTTCGGCGACAGGCGGTTTCGGCCGTCCTCTCGCAGCATCAGGCTCTTCCACAGCAGCGAAGAGGGCAGGCTTCCGTCATCGTAGACGCACGTTTCTCCGCTGGAGGCGAGAGAATGAAACGTCTCGACGGCTTCGCGCCGCGAGCTGCGTTCATCCGGCTCGAACGCCACATAGATCAGATACATTCCGTCCTGCGAACGGATTTGATGCTCTATGCCCGGCCTGGAGCAGAAATGGGTTCCCGCCCGCAGAGGATAGTCGATCCCGTTCTCCGAATATTCCCCTTCTCCTTCCAGAACGTAGCAGATTTCAAAAAAGGAATGCTTATGCACCGGATTATTATAATGCCGGGGAACGACGTCCCAGTAATGAACTTTGAATTCCGCACCGTTTCCAGTGACCACTTTCGCGGCCTGCTCGTTTAGCAGCGCCTGCGTCTCATTGGCGATATCCATTTTTCCGCCCCCTGCTCCGCGCTTATGTCCTTATTATGCAAAAAAAAGTCGCCTGCGGTCAAAGACCGCCCTGCCCGATAGCTATACAATAAAGCCGAAATGCAAAACAATTCAAGCTCAGATTTGCCAAGGGAGGAATCGGCATGATTCGTGTAGAGGATGCGGAATTTTACAAAGAAAACGGGTATTTGCTGGTCAAGGGCGTCTTCAATTCAGAGGAAGTCGTACAAATGCGCAAGGCGGTAGACGCTATCATTCAACGGGCGGCCATGGTAAACCGGGACGAGAATGCGGCTTGGCAGGGCGAATTCCTGCCTCCGGAGCAGTTGAAGAAGCTTGTGCTGAAAGGCTTTCACGACGTTCACTACCACGATGCGGCATTCATGCGCGCGGCGATTCATCCGAATATGGTTTCGGTGTTGGAGAAGCTGATCGGACCTAATGTGCAACTGCACCATTCCAAGATGCTCGTCAAGCCGCCGGAGAACGGCGCGGCCTTCCCGATGCACCAGGATCAGCCTTACTTCCCGCACGAGAAGCATACGATGCTGGCCGCCAGCATCCATCTGGACAATGCGGACGAGGAGAATGGCTGCCTTCGGGTCGTTCCCGGATCGCACAAGCAGGGGCCGATGCAGCATGTGGGCAGACATTACCTCGACCACAAGGCTTATCCGATCTCGGACGGAACGCTGTGCGAGGCGGAAGCCGGCGACGTGCTGTTCTTCAACTATTTGACGATTCACGGCTCGTCGGCCAACCGGAGCGAGCGGACAAGAAGGAACGTGCTGTTCCAGTATCGCGATCCGGAGGATTTCCCGACGCAGAACGTCCACTTCGATTGGGGCATGGGGCTGATGATCAGCGGCGAAAACCCTAACTTCGATAAAGTCAAACCGAACTACCAGATCGTCGAATAACAAGAGCTAAGAAAAACACAAGTGAAACTTGGTTTATCGGAAATACTTCGCGACGCGAAACTCTTATGATGAAGCCATGGATCTAAACATCCGAATAAGAGCTGGGGAGTGGTGTCCGATGTTGAACGATAGCCAATTGGCCGAATTCGAGCGCAACGGTTTTCTCAAGGGCGGAGTCGTGCTGAACGACGACGAGGTGGAGGCGCTTCGCGAAGAGCTGGAGCTGGTAATGGCGGGGAAATCGGTACAAAAACCCGTGCTGGCCCACAATATGCTGACCGACGGAGCAGAGGGAGCGACTCCCTACGACGGAATGAAAATGATCGTGAACGAGAAAGTCATTCAGATCGTCAACATTTGGATGGCCAGCGATGTGTTCTTCCAGCATGCCGCGAACAAGACGATCGTCGAGGAGATCGCCCAACTGTGCAACACCGATACGGTGCGCATCTGGCACGACCAGATCCAGTACAAGCCGCCGGTGACGGGAGGACCGACCGCATGGCATCAGGACCATCCGCTCTGGCCGATCATCCAGCCGGCCGATCTCGTCAGCGCCTGGGTCGCGCTTGACGACGCCGTCGTCGAGAACGGCTGTATGTGGATGGTGCCGGGCAGCCATAAATGGGGAGATCATCAGAAGTATTTGGCCAGCGATAAGGAATTCATGCCTTATCATCGCCGCCCGGAGCTGCTTCCGGAAGGGGCCGAAGTTAAAGCCGTGCCGTTCGAGATCAAGAAAGGTCAGGTCGGCTACCATCACAGCCTTACCTGGCACGGCAGCCCTAACAATCGCTCGGAACATAAACGCCGGGCGATCGCCGTACACTACATGCCGGGCCATACGCGATATGTGCCGTCCAGCGACCATGTCATGCTATCTTACGTCGGCGTAAACAAAGGCGATATTTTGCAAGGACAGCATTTCCCGGTCGTATATTCTTCCGTCGGCGCTAGCTGATCGAAGGCAAGAGCCCTCCTCCCGCTTGGGACGGAGGGCTCTTGACGTTGCGAAAACGGCTTGCATTCCTTACGATAGAGGAAAATAGAGAGAAAGAAGGGGCGCGAACGGGATGACGGACAGAAATGGAGACGGAGAGGAATTTCGGGAGTGCCGAGCGAGCATGCTGCGCGCTTGGCCGTTCGTCCACAGCGTAGGGGACGTGTGGGCCGCGGCGGGCGCGACTCTCGGAGAAAGACGGCTAACCGACTACGAACTCGTCTACTTCCCGGACGGCTCGTCGACGATCTACGAAACGGACGAGGAAACGTATAAGCTGGACAAGCCTTGCTTTATTTTTACCAGGCCGGGCGAGGGACATCGCTATCGCTTCGATTCGAATAAGAACGTTCGGCATCTGTTCGTCCACTTCGATTACGAGGAACTTCGGCGGGGAGACGCTCGTTTCGATTCGCTGCTCTTCGGATCTCCTTATCTTCCGGTCAGCGGCAATAGCCTGCTGCCGGCGTTGCTTGGGCAGATGGTAAGAATCGCCGATTTCCAGCTCGCTTATTGGAAGCGGAGGCTGTCCGCCTTGCTGTCGTCGGCATTGGAGGAGCTGTGCGCTTCCGCGGACAATGCGCTGGAGGAGCTGGCCCGGCCGCTTCCGCTTCCGATTTCGCAGGCGTTAACGTATATGGAAGATCATCTCGAAGAGTCTATTACGATCGAGGCGATCGCCCGGCAGTCGGGCTGGTCCCACGAGCATTTCACCCGCATGTTCGTCGCTTCCGTCGGCATGTCGCCGAAACGAGCTCTGCTCGAGCGGAGATTGCGGCGGGCGGAGCTGCTGATGCAGAGCGGACGGTGGACGGTCAAGCAGATCGCTTACCGGGTCGGTTTTCGAGACGAGCATCATTTCTCCAAAATGTACAAGCGGCTTCGAGGAATGACCGCTTCCGCCTACATTGCACGCTGCGAGAGCTCCCTTGCCCAGCATGCGCTGCCGGCTCCCGACACGGTTGCTTCGCTATCCTCCAACCGGCATGTGCTCGTGAACGAACAGATCAAATAAATACCCCGTAATCGAGGTTCCGTCCATTGAGGAGACCGTTAGTCTTATTGCACAATAAAGGCAACGACGATCATGGAGGTTTGGGAAAATGGGGATTCCTTATACGCCGAAGTCACGCGAGCACGATAATCGATATTTGGTCAGCGTGGACGATTACGTTCATTATCAACGCAACGGCTATTTGATCGTGAGAGATTTATTGTCAAAAGAAGACATCGCGGAGCTGTACGATTTGGCAGAACGTACGCGGCTTGGTCCGGCGAAGACGGATGGGAGCGCCGCGCGGGACGACGATCCGCTGAAGCGGGAGTTCTCCGAGCAGACTCGGGTTCATATGGTTTCGAGACGGGACGCCGCCGCCGAGCGAGGATTGCTGCACCCGCGCATTCTCGACGTGACCGAAGCGTTGATCGGGCCGGACGTCTATGCGCTGCAATCGATGATGTTCCTGAATCCTCCCGGACGGGGAGGGCAAGGCTGGCATCAGGATTCGTACTACATCAAGACGCATCCGGACACGATGCTGGGCGCCTGGATCGCCTTGGAGGACGCCGACGAGGAGAACGGCTGCCTGTGGGTCGTTCCCGGCTCGAATCACGAGCCGATCTATCCCCCTGAAGGGTACAATTCGGGCAGCGTTCACGCCGTCGATGCGTTCAAGGATCTGCACGCCGTGGAGAATGTCAGCCATCTCGACGACGAGGCGAATACGCTGTCGCGGGTGGTGGCGAAGTACCCGCCGCCGATTCCGGTGCCGCTGCGGCCAGGCGACGTGCTGTTTTTTCATTCGCATCTGCTGCACCGCTCGCATCCGAATCGCACGGCGGATCGGTTTCGCCGTTCCTATGTATGCCACTATTGCAACGCCCGTTCCTGGGTTCCTTGGGACCATGACGGCTACGAAGGAGAATCGGGCAACTACAGGCAGATTCTGGCGCGCGGCCGCACTCATCTGCCGTACGCGGAGCCTGTCTTCGGTACCGAGGTGTTCCTGTCCGAGGCTAGCGGGGAAGGCGACAGCGTCCGCATGATGGGCATGGAGGACGGCATGATGATGCCGGTCGTGCAGAAGAAGGAATAGGACGGTTCAATGTCAAGGCGGCGTCAGGGAGATGAACCCTGCGCCGCCTTTTATCTTGTGCGCCCTTTAGACAGAATGAGGAGCGCCGAACGGCCGTTGGCCGCTAAGCGTCCTTGCCCTGCATCCGAAATTCCGTCGGGGTCAGCCCGGTAAACTTCTTGAACTGGTGGCTGAAATAGTGAATGCTTGTAAAGCCGAGCCGTTCGGCCAGCGAATCGATTTTCTCTCCGTGCAGGAGCGCTCGCTTCGCCTGCTTGATCCGCTCGCCGATGATGTACTGCTTAGGGAGCAGGCCGAATTCCTCCTTAAACAGCTTGGAGAAATGGATCGGGTGATAGCCGCACATCGTCGCAAGCTCGGCCACTGTCCAATTGCGGCCCGGTTCCAGCTGCATCGCCGCAATGGCGGGCTCGATCTTGTTTAAGGCAGTGGAGGATGCGGAGCGAAGGTCCAGCAGCTGGCGGAAAATATACGTTACCGCCTGGGTCATGAGACCTCTAAGCGCGGTTCCGTATCCAGGCTGCTCCAGCTCGTATTCCTTCACGATCTTGGTCAGGACCGGCTCCAGTCCCGAGACCGTAAAATGGGAAGGGAACGCTACGGAGCCGTAAGGCGGAATGCTCGGCGAGGGAACGGCCGGTTGTCCGCAAGGCTCGTCCTGGCCGGCATAACGGATCGACAGCCCCGGATGGACCGGAGCCGTCGATTCGTGCCTCCAGTGAAAGTGGATGCTGTAGTAATCGGTGCGTTCCGTCGCATACAGCTCGTGAGGGCATTCCGGCCCGAAGTGCACGCACTCTCCGCTCCGAATCCCGTATGTTTTTCCTCCGACGGACAGCTCGGCATAACCGGACACGACGTAGAAAAGCTGGTTGTCGGGAATAATTCTTCTTCCCCACTTGGAAGCGGCGGTAGCCGTCGCCCTGCTGGCGAAATTAACCGTGGGCATTAGCTCGTCAAGCGAACGGATCGTCATAGTTCCTCTTCTTTCGTTCGTTGTCGTTCACCCTCATCATAAGGAGGAAGCCACAGTTGCGCAAGTCCCGCTTGCAGGAAGAAGGCTAGTCCAGTCGTCCTTCCCGCTTGAAAAGTTCGAGCTGCTTCTTTTTCCAATGGGGCAGACGCTCAATTTCCTTTTCCAGCCGCTTTCTAACAAACCTGTACAGCCGCAAATCATGTTCGACCAAGCTCTCGATCAGCGCGATAACCTCGGGATCGATTTGCGCGATCGTCGGTCGATTCGGCGTCGCATTCACCCTGAATACTTCCGCGGACTTCCAGCCATATCTGTTTTTCAGCAAGTAAACCGACTCGTGATACAGCTCGGTAACCCCAACGATTGGATAATGCTCGGTTACGACATTAATTGTATCCTCCCACGAGACGGGAGGGCGGCCCAGCATGTAATTGGACTGATAATTCCGGAAAAAGGCATCCATAATGTTGTCCGGAAGCTGAAAAAAATCCTTCATCGGCATCTGGAGCACGAAAGGATTGAGCCAGTGGGAAGGATGATGTGCGATGTAAAAGTAGTAGGATAAAATCGCTTCGACGGGATGCCGCATCAACGTCGCATATTCGTAGGGGCGGGCGGAGCGGGCGTGAGGTCCGAACCAGTAATGGCCGAAAATGCAATCGAATCCGTGGTCCGGACGGGCCAGCGTCATTTCCCATTCCCTGGGGGTTAGATCGTAAAAAATACCAAGCCGCTTGCCGTATTCGCGATGCAAAATTTGGTGAATGCTGGAGCCGGCGGTTTTAGGGATATGAATAAAAAAGAGCAGCGGTGACGGTTTGGTCGATTCTCTGCTCATGGCAATCGGACCCCGCTTTCCCGAAGAAGCCGGATCACTTTGTCGGCGCTGATCTCCGGCGTCTCCTTGTCCGTCTCGACGACAAGGGACGGATTGTCCGGTTCGTCGAACCTGTCGGAAATTCCCGTGAACTGAGAGATTCGTCCGGCGATCGCTTTAGCATACAGCCCTTTGACGTCTCTTGCTATACAATGCTCAAGCGGGCATTTAACGTAAACCTCTACGTATGCTGGGAGCATTCTGCGGCATTCCTCCCGCATTTCCCGGTATGGCGTAATGAGCGGCGCCAGAACGACGATTCCGTTGCGGGACAGAAGCCGGGCGACGAGCATCGTTCGCCGGATATGCTGGATTCTGTCCTCATAGGAAAAGCCCAAATCCGGGCTCAATGTCTGGCGCAGCTCGTCCCCGTCCAGAACGGCGTGCGGAATGCCGTTCTGCTGCAGCCGCCTCTCCACGATTCTGCCGATTGTCGATTTGCCCGAGCCGGACAGCCCGACAAACCAGACGACCGTTCCGTTTTTTTGCGACATGGCGCTCACCTCGCCATAGTGTATGCGGGTAAGCGCCGGAGCGCATGGACAAACCGACCTTCTTTAAGCGGCGAGCAGCATAGTCGGGCGAGATTCGTTGCTGTGCAGTACGCTCGCTTGGCGCGAGACGGCCGCACGGAGCCGTCGCGAATGCAGCATGCCGATCGCCGCGGCCGGCTCGGAGTCGATTGCGCGGAACAAGGTCAACATCGTCTCCGCGTCGCCGGAATCGTACGCGGCCGCAAGCGCTCGAACGTAGGCGTCCAGGCCGGACGGATCGTCGGCCTGGGCCTCCGCGCCGTTCTCGAGATTTTCCCGGACGCGCGGCAGGCCCAGTCTGGCCCGATGCAGGGCGGCTTTGGCCGCTCCTTCCGTCACGCCAAGCATAGCGCCCGTCTCCGCGCTTGAATAGCCGAGTACATCCCGCAGCAGGAACGTCGCTCTTTGCAAGGGGGGCAACTGTGCGATCAGTGCGCGGAAAGCCGCCTCGATTTCCAGAGAGTCGCCATAAGCTTCCTTCTCTTCTGGCGAACGCTCGGCTCGCAGAATGCGCGACAGCTTGGCGCTGCGGCGGGCGCGATCGACCCAAGCGTTCTTCGCGATTCGAAGCAAGTAGGCTTCGGGATTCGGATGCTCCTCGAAGCGGGCGCCGCCAAGCGCCTTAAGCCAGGCGTCTTGAGCCAGGTCCTCCGCCTCCCAAGCGGATTCGGCCAGGGACAAGCAATATTTGCGCAGCGCGGCGTGAAGCCGGGCAACGTCTAGCGTCGGATGCGCCTCCGTCTGGGGCGCATTTGCGGTTCGGTTCGCATGCATGGCGTTCCCTCCTCGTTCTAGGGCAAATTTCGTCCTGCTATCGTAAACGAATGAAGCGTGCGAAAAGATACGCACATCGGCTTCGAAATTGGACTTTTTG
>Ga0256901_1000596_pt1 | contig 20245 bp, 20 predicted proteins | sample MC6MC0689MT_FD_190200 | JGI IMG/M metagenome (GOLD analysis project Ga0256901, IMG submission 190200) | Metatranscriptome of enriched soil aggregate microbial communities from Iowa State University, Ames, United States - MC6-MC0689-MT... | ecosystem: Environmental > Terrestrial > Soil >... | reverse complement strand
TAAAAGCTTGCACCTCCGCTAATTTGCTATCTGTATAATTTGTGTTAGCAATTTTATTGCCCGCAAATTTCGCTGATTATCGCAAATTTTCTTTCTGCGTATATCTGCGAAATCAGCGGGCAATATTTTAAAGTGTATGAATTGTATGCAATATTAAACCCAATTTTGCTGCACAATATATTCCGCAATCTGCACAGCATTGGTAGCGGCACCTTTGCGGAGATTATCCGCCACTATCCAGCAGTTTAAAGAATTGTCTTGTGACAAATCTCTACGAAGCCTGCCAACAAATACCTCATCTTTACCCCAGGCATGTAGCGGCATAGGATAAATATTTTTTGAAGGCTCATCTTGTACAATAATACCAGGTGAAGCTTTAAGTAAGTTGCGCAGCTCATCAAGATTATAGTCATTTTCAAACTCTACATTTACGCTCTCACTATGACCACCCATAACGGGTACACGAACTGTAGTAGCAGATACTTTAATGCCTTCATCGCTCATAATCTTTTGCGTTTCCAACATCATTTTCATTTCCTCTTTGGTGTATCCATTATGTTGAAATACATCAATATGCGGTAATACGTTGAGGTCTATACTATGAGCATAAAATGAACCCTGCTCGCCATTGTTTCGCTCGCTCAATAAATGGTCGACGCCCTTTTGGCCGCTGCCAGTAACGCTTTGGTAAGTGCTTACCACTACGCGTTTTATTTTATATTTATCGTGCAAAGGTTTTAGTACTACCACCATTTGAATGGTAGAGCAATTAGGATTGGCAATTACACGGTCTTCTTTGCTTAATTCTGCAGCATTTACTTCCGGTACAATCAGTTTTTTATCAGGGTGCATACGCCAAGCCGAAGAATTGTCGATTACGTAACAACCTGTAGCAGCAAAGCTTTCCGCCCATTCTAATGAGGTGGTGCCACCAGCAGAGAATAAAGCGATGTCCGGTTTCAAGTCTACAGCTTCTTGCAAGGTTACCACGGTATATTCCTTATCCTTATACTGTACCTTCTTTCCCTTCGACTTTTCTGAAGCCACAGGAATAAGTTCAGTAAGAGGGAAATTTCTTTCTTCAAGGATACGCAACATTGTGCTGCCTACAAGGCCGGTTGCGCCTACCACGGCTACTTTCATGTTTGTTATTAGTTTTTTATTGGTTTTATTGTTTTGTATTTAAGAACGTTCCTGCATCATTTCTTTGATATCGGCCATAATGCGTTTGGCAATATTATTGGCAGTAGTTTCTGAATTGCTTTCAGAGTAAATACGAATGATCGGCTCGGTATTGGAAGTACGCAAGTGCACCCAATCCTTATCAAATTCAATCTTTAAGCCATCTTCTGTATTAATGGGTTGTTTGCTGTATTTATCTTTTATCTTTTCAAAAATAGCCTTTACATCTACATCTTCTCCTAATTCTATCTTGTTTTTAGATATGTAATAATCAGGATAGGTGCGGCGAAGAGCACCTATGCCTTTACCAAATTTGGCCAGGTGCGTTAGGAACAAAGCTATGCCCACCAAGGCATCGCGACCATAATGCAATTGTGGGTCTATAATGCCACCGTTGCCTTCGCCACCTATTACGGCATTTACTTCTTTCATTTTATTTACCACATTCACTTCGCCCACGGCACTGCCATAGTATTGACCACCGTGCTTTTCAGTCACATCGCGCAAGGCACGGGTTGAAGATAAGTTGGAAACAGTGTTGCCTTTGGAATTACTTAAAATATAATCGGCTACAGCTACCAAAGTGTATTCTTCGCCAAAAGGCGAACCATCTTCGTTTACAAAGCAAAGCCTGTCTACATCAGGGTCTACGGCTATGCCCATATCTGCATTTTTCTTCGCTACTTCATTACAAAGCTCCAAAAGGTTCTCAGGTAATGGTTCTGGGTTGTGTGCAAATTGCCCGTTTACTTCAGCATTCAATACTGTAATTTCTTCTACACCCAATGCACGCAATAAGGCTGGTACATAGGTAGCGCCAGTAGAATTTACCGCATCTACTATAACCTTATAATTTTTTGTTTTGATGATAGCTGCGTCTACCATAGGATGCGCAAGAATAGCATCAATATGTTTTTGCATGAAGCTGTCATCTTCAGTAAGCTTACCTAGTTTATTTACCTCAGCAAAACTTATTTCTTCCTTGTCTGCAAGTTCCAATACTTTGGCACCTAATTCAGCATTTATAAATTCGCCCTCGCTGTTCAACAACTTTAACGCGTTCCATTCCTTAGGGTTGTGGCTAGCTGTAAGAATAATACCGCCAGCGGCATTTTCCATTTTTACCGCCATCTCTACCGTTGGCGTAGTACTAAGCCCAAGGTCAATTACATCAAATCCTAAACCTTGCAAGGTGGCCACTACCAAATTGCGCACCATAGGGCCTGATATACGGCCATCTCTACCTACAATAATCTTATTCTCGCTGCTTTGTTGCTTTATTAGTGTGCCGTATGCTGCCGTGAATTTCACTACATCAATAGGAGTTAAACCCTTGCCTGGTGCGCCACCAATAGTGCCCCGAATACCAGAAATTGATTTGATTAAAGCCATTATTTTGTGTGTGTTAAATTTGCAGCGAAATTAATAGAAAAATAGGGTATCGTATTATTATAATCTTCCTAAATTATTTTAACGCTTAATTAGTTGAATAGGTAGATGTTCTGTATGGATAGTCACAACTTTATTTTTGTCTAACTTCGCGGATTCTTAAAAAATATTATGGCAGCGCAAAAAGAATGGTTTGAAAATTGGTTTGATTCTAAGTTCTATCCCATTTTGTATGATAAAAGAGATGTAGAAGAAGCTAGCCTATTTGTGGCTAAACTAATTGCCTATTTACAACCACCTGCCAATAGCAAGATAGCAGATATAGCCTGCGGTGAGGGTAGATTTGCCAAACAACTGGAAAGCTATGGCCATAAGGTTATTGGTATTGACCTTTCGGCACAAAGGATAGAAAAGGCGAAAGAGCAAGAAAGCGAAAATCTTCATTTCTATGTGCATGACATGCGCTTCCCTTTTTATATTAATTACTTCGATTTTGCTTTTAATTTCTTTACCAGTTTTGGATATTTCGATACCAATAGAGATAACCACATGGCTTCACGCGCCTTTGCTGCTGCCTTGAAGCCTGGTGGTACTTTAGTTGTCGATTATTTTAATGAGCAATATGTAGAGAACAGCTTAGTGCCGCAAGAAACTATAACGCGTGGGGAATATGTTTTTACGGTGAAGCGCTATATTGAATCAGGTAAAATTGTTAAGGAAATTTCGGTAGTAGATGAAGATGGGATTAGACACAATTTTCAGGAGCGCGTATCGGCATTTGAATTGCACGATTTTGTAGCATTGTTTGAAGAGGCCGGCATGGAGCTGCAGCAACATTTTGGCGATTATCAATTACAGCCTTTTGTAAAAGAAGCCTCACCAAGATTGATAATGGTGTTTAAGAAAAAGTAAAATTACTTCCATTATTTTTTGACCCTAAGTGGTGCGCCGAAATTGAAAAAATAACGATAAGCGTAAGCCATAATGCCACCGATAAGAATGCCTATGGCAGCGCCTCCCAGCACATCGCCTGGGTAATGGACGCCCACATAAATTTGCGAATAACAAATAGCCGCAGCCCAAAGAAAAAATAAATATCGCCAATTTTTGAAGTAAGGCTTCATGGTGAATATAAGGAAGGCAGCCAGGCCAAAATGATTGACTGCATGAGAGGAAGTAAAGCTACCGCTTTTAGGACAATAGCCTACACGCTGTATCATAATGCCTACAAGCGATTCTTCGTGGCAAGGGCGAATACGGCCAACAAATTCTTTCAGAAAATTACTGCTTATTTGGTCGGTGAACACGGCGGTTAAACCAGCTAAGAGTATGAATGGTATTGCTTTCCAGCGCAACTTCCAAACTAAAAATATAAGCAATAAAAGATACAAAGGATACCAGGTGCGCTGGTCGCGCAGGATGGGCAATAGGGTGTCGGCAAAGCTACTGGTCCATTCCGTGTTTATCTTTACGAATAGCGCAATGTCCCATTCCTTTAAAGTTTGCAGAAAATTATTTGTGCTTGCCAAAATTGTCGTCATACTTAATATTTGTTGGCAATATAGCTTTGCCTGGTATGCGCAAATGTAAGACAAGCGAGGCATACAGGAAATTAAAGTAGAGCCCAATGTTTGGACTGTAAAAACTTTTTGCAGGAATTACAAAAGTCCTTTTCATCATCTAGCGGATTTCCACCTTCGGCGTCTCTCATCAAACAAGATTGCGTAGGGCAATGCGGCAAGCCCTCTGTATGTCCCAATTCGTGGAGGGCTACTTTATAAAACTGTTCCTGCTTATTTTGCTTCGACAACCTAAAGCAGGATACTACACAAGCATTGCCTGGCCTATAACCTAGCCCCATTACGCCCCAATCTTCTACCTCACCTTTTTTGGTGCTGATATCTAAAAGCGACAAGCCAATAACTACCGAGTCTTTGCCAATTGTTTTCTTCAAATATTGAAGAAGGATTTCCGCTCTATATCTATTTCTAGGTTTATAATAAGCCTCAGCAGGGAAAGGAATATTGGCACTCAAAACAGCATTGGGATTAAGCTGTTTTATCTCTTTCAAAATTCTATTTGCATCCGTTTCAGAAAAATTGCCAAAGGGTTGTATCACAATTACCTTTCTTTTTTCTTCTTTACAGGAAAGCAACAAGAACATTAGCAGCAACGCCGTAACGAACTTTTCCATTATTTAAATAACGATATTTGTATAGTTGAATGTACTGCTAATTGTTGATACTAATGCGCGACAGCTTTAAGCCCAACGATAGAACCAATCAAAGTTGTGAGAAAAAGTATGCGCAGGAAAGTGGCAGGCTCTTGAAATACCAATATGCCTACCAATACTGTGCCTACAGCGCCAATGCCCGTCCATACAGCGTAAGCAGTGCCAATGGGTAATGTTTGTGTGGCTTTTACCAATAATCCCATGCTGATACTTAGCGCAATCAAAAAGCCAGCGTACCACATATACATGGCACTTCCTGTAGCATCTTTAGCCTTGCCCAAACAAAATGCAAATGCTACTTCAAATAATCCTGCAATAATTAATAAAATCCAGTTCATCTTTTTTTGGCAAATGTCGACAATGCAGCGGAGCTTGTTTTTTACAAATGATAAAAAATGGAAATTATCTTATCTCAGCTCTAATGCGACTAAGGCTCACTTGCGTAATGCCTAAGTAGGATGCCAGATAGCCAAGCTGTACGCGTTGAACCAGTTCTGGACTGTGTTGTAGCAAATCGGCATATCGCTGGCTTGCGGTTCTAAATTGTCTGGAAATAAGTCGTTCCTCGGTTTTTACCAATTCCAGCTCGGCAAACTTTCTACCCCAATTGGCTATGTGTATATCCGATTCAAAAAGGTTTTGCAGCTTCGTCGTATTCAATTCATATAGCTCGCAGTCTTCTAACAATTCTATATCTTCATAGCTGTGTTGCTTTGCCACATAGCTTTTCATCGAAATTATGGTATCGCCCTCTTTGCCAAACCAAAATGTAATTTCATTGTCTTGATAGGTTGCATAAGCACGCGCTATTCCTTTTTTAATGAAGTAAATATTAGTTGCTATTTTTTCTGCTCTTAGTAAAATATGTTTTTTTGGAAAACTGACAGTGGCTATACAAGCCACCAGCATTTGCTTTGAGGCTTGTGGCATTACATAAATGTTGTCGAGAATTTTGTCTATTGTCATGGTGTGCTTAGAAATGACTGCAGTTAGATTTGCTTAATTAGGTTTTATAAACTTCCTGAGTCTGGCCAATGTTTCCAATGCGTATTTGGTTGCAAGGTTGGTTTGTACATTTCAATGTCATTGTTCACTATCACTTTAGCAATCTGCTGCCATGTTTCGTATACACTTGGTCTGTTATCGTTCCATATATTGCTATTACAGTCATTGCTACTCTTTTCATGCGCTCTGAATAATTGCGCAAAGCTTTCAAAAGACATTTCACCAACACCAGCCAGTTTCTTATTGAGCTCGTATGTTTGTTTGAGTTGTTCGTCAGATATTGTAGGCAATTGTCGTAATTGAAAATCTTTGTGAAACCATTCGTCAAGAACTAAAATCTTTTTCAATGAAGACGGTATGCACTTGTATAGTTCATCGTCTGTTGCCCGAAATAAATCAGGATTTTGTGCAGCGATAAGCCTCCCAGCCTCTTCTGCTCTTATATCATTTGCATCGCTTAACTCTATTCCTATTTGAGCATAATTAAGCCTATTGTGACTTACAGGAATCTGTCGTCCTCTAATTAGCCAAAACTGTGCAGTTGGACTTAGCATTTCACCGTCAACTGTATCTGAGAAATTGGTCGAGTCAATTGGATAAACACTATACGAATTTGTTATTCTTCCGTTACAAGACTCTAAATTTTGGAGGCAGTTACCAAAGTATGAAATCTCAAGAATTATACCACCAGCTCTTGGATTAAAGCCTAGTCGCTCTGCTGCAATTGCCCAACAGTTGTCGCTATTGAATATATTCAATCTAGCATCAATAAGGTAGGAGTAGACATGTCCGAGTTCAATAAACGAACAGTAATATCCATCGTTGCTGTTATCGAGGTGGCTTAAAATATTGTCTTCTGTCATTTTACTTTTTTGGGTAATGATTTCAACTAATTCCAAATTCCATTCATCTCCGTAAGTATGATAGGCTTGCCATCAGTCACTACGATAGTGTGCTCGTGTTGCGCCATATAGCCACCTTTGTTGCCCACCATTGTCCAGCCATCTTGTAAGGTGTCTGCATAGGTTGATGTTGTTGTGATAAACGTTTCAATAGCAACAACTGAATTTTTTCTAAACCTATCCTTGTTGAATTTATCTCTGTAATTCGCAATTTCTAATGGAGCTTCATGCAAGCTTCTACCAACGCCGTGCCCAGTCAGGTTTTTAATTACTTTATAGCCGCTTTTCTTAGCTTCCGTTTCTATTAAATGTCCAATGTCGGCAATGCGCACGCCACCTTTAATGTTGTGAATTGCCTTGTTTAGTATATCTTTCGAAGCATCAATTAATTTCTGGTGCTGATTTACATCTTCACCTATCACAAAGGAACCGCCATTGTCCGACCAAAAACCGTTGAGCTCTGCAGAGACATCAATGTTTATCAAATCACCTTCTTGAAGTATACGCTTAGCTGAGGGAATGCCATGACAAAACTCTTTATTTACACTTATGCAAGTCCAACCCGGAAAGCCATAAGTAAGATATGGTGCAGATTTGGCGCCAAACTCTGCCAATAGTTTTGCTCCATATTCATCTAGTTCTTTAGTTGTTATTCCCGGCTTGGCAAAGTCACGCATTTCTTTTAAAGTATAGGCCACAGCTTCACTAGCTTTCTGCATACCCGCCAATTCAGATTCTTTGGTTATGGACATAATCTTTTTGTTTTCGCTTGTAATTGAAATTATAATTTAGATTCAAAGTTATGAAATGAATATCTCCTCAAACTGTTTTGTGCCATTCTTGAAACACTATTCTTCCTTCATGTTTCCCTAAAGACTATTTTTGCACATCAATATTAATATTCCAGCTTTTGAAAAATAGAATTGTTCCCAAGCATATACAATGGTTACTCCTGATAGGTTTCGGTCTTATTGTGGTTATGACCTTGCTGCGTGTGGTTTTCCTCAATGTTTTTGCGCCACCATCAGGGAGCGTATCTGTACCTTATGCCGAAACGCTTTGGCTGGGCTTTCGTTATGATGCGCGTATGGTTTCGGTGGCTTGCTTGTTGGTATTTGTTATAGGATTGTTCCCAAAGCTCAATCCATTTAGGACAAGTCTTGGCAAGAAACTTATCATGGGCATTTGGTTTGTTTTCTTCTTAATTGCTGGTATTTTCTATGCGGTAGATTTTGCTAATTATGCCTACCTTAACGAACGCCTGAATGCCAGCCTGCTCAACTATGTAGCCGATGCCAGCACTTCTGTAAACATGGTTTGGCAAACTTATCCGGTTGTCAAGATTGTGTTGAGCCTCGCCGCTATGCTGTTTGTATTTATGTATTTGCTACGAAGTTCTTACAGAAAGATAAACAAACGAGAGGGCTCCTTGCCGAAAAAAGCAAAATTGGGTGTATCCGTTGCTTTCTTTTTATTGCTTGCATGTTTGATATTTGGGAGAGCAGGGCAGTATCCGCTTCGCTGGAGTGATGCTTTTGTATTAGGCAACGATTATGCTTCCAATGCAGCACTTAACCCATTTCAATCCTTCTTTAGTTCGCTGAAATTTAGAAAATCTACTTACGAAATAGACAAGGTGAAGAAAGCCTATGCCACTATGGTGGCTTATTTGGGCATTACCGAGCCTGATAGCACAAAGCTTAATTTTACACGAGTAGTAAAACCGGATACTGTTTTAAAAACACAACCTAATGTAGTGATTGTTATTTGCGAATCGTTCAGCTCTTATAAAAGTTCAATGCACGGCAATCCGCTCAATACTACGCCTTTCTTCGCGCAGCTGTGTAAAGAAGGTGTATTTTTCAATCGTTGTTTTACGCCTAGCTACGGCACTGCGCGTGGCGTATGGACTACCATTACCGGCACGCCAGATGTAGACCTTGCAAAGACATCAAGCCGCAATCCTAATGCGGTAAACCAACATACTATTATCAACGACTTTAAAGGCTATGAGAAGTTTTACTTTATTGGCGGCAGCCTAAGCTGGGCCAATATTCGCGGCTTGCTTACCAATAATATTCAGGCTCTACATTTGTATGAGCAAGATGATTATGAGGCTGAGAAAATTGATGTTTGGGGCATCAGCGATAAGAATCTTTTTCTATCAGCTAATAAGGTTTTGGCACAGCAAAAAAAGCCGTTTATCACTGTTATTCAAACAGCAGATAACCACCGTCCATACACCATTCCGGAGGAAGACAGAAAAGAATTTACCTTAAGTAATGTGCCAGAAGATAGCTTGAAAAAATATGGCTTTGAATCGGTAGAGGAGTACAATGCCTTTAGGTATACCGACTACTGCTACCAGAAATTTATAACTGCTGCAAAGAAAGAAGCCTATTTTAATAATACCGTGTTCGTGTTCGTTGGCGACCACGGCATTGGTGGCGATGTAGGCAATATGTTTCCTACAGCTTGGAACAGAGAATTGAGTAGTCAGCATGTACCATTATTGTTTTACGCACCAGGTTTAGTAGCGCCGCAAGAATATAGTTTTCCTGTATCGCAAACCGATGTATTGCCTACTGCTGCCGGGCTTTGTAAGATACCGTACACCAATACCACCATGGGTCGCGACCTGTTAAGTCCTTTAATACAAAACAATCTAGAGCTGCAATCGGCCTTCATTTTCAATCCCGATAAACGCCGTATAGGTGTGGTTAAAAATGATGTCTTTTTTAGTTATGGTGTAGATGGGAAACTGCAAGAGCAAACCTACAGCGTACGCAATGACGACCAGGTAAAACTTGAAGAAACAGAGCGTAACAATTACTACAACCTTACTGAAGCCTGGTACCAAACTTCAAGGTATATGCTGTTGAATAATAAGGTGAAGTAAGATTTTTAAAATATTTTGAAGGAGGATGTTTCCCAACAACCTTTATAGGATTGTAAACCCTATAAGGGTTGATAAAACTCAAGAGCGCCGCTACTATGGCGGCGCTCTTGAGTTAAACTGTTTTTATTTACTCCTCATAAACTCATTAAATTCCCTTTTACTTTCTGGCATAGTAAATGCCTCACCTACAGTAGCAAAATTCTGCTTGTCACTCACTCTGTTATAAGATTCTTTTACAAACATCAATTTGTTATCGTCGAAGAACATCCAGCTTGTTATGTCTTTAACTTCTTTGGCTGTAACCGAGTTTTGTTGCACAAACTTATTAGCTTCAGCCAATTTCTTGCTGTCGATCTCCGTTTTGTCCATTGCTGTTTTCAATGGTTGCAACCTAGTGCTTACTGTTCTGTCTGGAGGCATGTCCAAAGTTGCTTGTTCATTTTGCTGCGTGGTATTACTAGCTATGGGTTGGCTTTGTCTTGGATTAAAAGCTGGCTGTTCGGCCAAGGGAGCCAATTCTCGCACTTCCTTCATTCTAAATTTACGTGTGCCAATATCTACAATACAGTCGTAGGTGGAACCCTTTACTAGCTTTACCGTACCACTGTATATTAGTTCTGCTTTGCCACCATTACCATCGGCATAAGGTCGCATACGGTATACCTGCAAGTTTTGGCGCTTACGCGGAATGTCGCCAATAGTTATAGACCTTCCGGTTTTTTTAAAATCTCTTCCGTTAATGGTAATGAGCAGCGGGCTCCCATCGCTTAGCCTTATGCGCATGGTACTTCTATCTTTCTTTTGTGCAAAAGCAAAGTTTATAGATAATATAAGCCCGATTGCTAACGCAAATATCTTCTTCATGAATGTTTACATTTTTTTCTTAGACAAATAAATCCTGGTAAAGTTAAAAACCTAAACGAGTAAATAGGCAATTAAATTATGGACAAAAAAATGCTCCTGAAAATTCAGGAGCATTGGCAAGTTGTATTAGTAATAAATTAGAAACTGGAAGTAACACTAAACTTTAAACCGCTGAAGGCAGGCTCGTAGCGGCATACACCACCAGTACAGTTAATACCATCTACTTGTTTTACATAAGCCAAAGAGAATCGGTGTGCCCCTTGCGTATGAGAAACGAATACGTTGTAGTAATGTTTCGATTTATCCTCTTTCTGTACAGGCGATACATTGTACATGTCAGACAAAGCAAATGACCATTTGGGGGCAATAGCATACTCTAAAGATAAAAATGCCCAACTTCCGTAATCTTGTTTAGTGTGCATATATTGCGCTTGTAAACGAAGCGAACTTTTGCTGTTTACCATGTAAGTAATTTCGGTAAATGGTGTAAATGCCTTTACCAAAGGTTTGCCAGGCTTAAATTGGTAGAATTCTTGATTGTATTCCATAACATGCACGCCCACATCTATCAAAAAGTCTTTTACACTTCTAATGTTAGCTTCGAAGTAAACTTCTCTATACAATTTCAATTGATCTAAGGTATTGATGTGTGTATAGCTAAGGTTAAAATCGTAATTTTCGTTAGGTGAAATGAGTACATTACCGTTCAATGCCAATTCACTTAAATCTTGTGATGCTGGCGTATAGCGTGCAATAAGACGTTGAGGTCTAATTTGTGCAACGATTGGTTGCCAGTTAACCATACCCCTAAGAGCAGTTTCATTGGGAGAGGTACGCATCACAAAGTTTTCTGTACGTTTACCAGTAAAATTTAAGGCTAAGCCTTTGCGTGCATAACTCAATGTTGAAAATACAATATTACCATCCTTGTTTTGCAACTTTCCACTGTTATCCGTAATTGCTTCTTTTGTTTTGTAAGCACCTTCAATGTACCACGTCACGTCACCTGCTGATAATGTATTGTAACCTGTGAATGCGTAGGTATTATACTTAGGGTAAAACTGTTCAGCCTCAGGTAAGAATAATACATTGTTCAAAACTGAAGCTTGGCTAGCCTTATCTAACGTGCGATTGAGAACGCCAACTCCTGGTGTGATATGAACATCTTCATTTATGGCGTAGTCGCCTTCGGCATTAAAACCCTTGATAACAGGCTGATAGCGTTCAAACACATTTTTTGATTGGCCAGTAAAACCTTTAAGCGTAATGTGCTCGTCCAGTTTGTATTTTAAGTGAATCCCGGCTAGCGCATTATCTATTAGCAAGCCTCGATCTTCATAAGCCCTAAATAAAATACCACTGCCTATTTGATCGTAAATATGGCCGCCAGTAATAGTAAGCCCTTTAAAATCTTTACTAATACTCCAAGCTCCAATCCCGAAGCCAGACATGGCATTAATCGGATCTTGCAGGTTGGAATTGTTGAATACATCCAGTCTTAGAAAACCAGTGAATCCATAATTGGAATAGCGTAGTGCCATCCAACCTTCACCTCCACTCAGATAATTATTATACAATTCGTTATCTGCACCTCTGATACTGTCGCGCTGAAAGAAATTGGCATTCAGCATAAGGTCGCCCGATAGATTACCCATGCCTTGTGCACTTGCTTTTGTTATTCCCAACCCTGCTAAGGCAGCTACCGCAACAACTTGTAAAAGTTTCTTTTTCATCTAAATTAAACTATGAGTGAATTTTTAAGTCCATGTTTTTTTGGAAAAACTTTGCTAAGGTAATTTTTTTAATAGAAAATCTTATATGTGGGCTGCCACATGTGAATGTTTTATTTTTTGGGTGAAAATTAATTGTGGTAAAACTTGTGTTAATCCCTTGAAAATTGGTGCGCTAATACTTGGAAGAACTATATTTGTGTCGCTAAAAAATAGTTAGCAAAATCATTCATCAATCAAAATATCAATTTATACAATGAAAAAAATATTCGCCATTGTTGCCTTAGCAGCATTCAGTTTTCAGGCAAGTGCGCAATCTGCACAAGCAGACTTGCCTAATACCCCAGTTAAAGATTTGAAAGGAAGCACAATCGCATTCAATTCTACATTCGAAAAAGGTAAGGTTACCTTGGTAAGCTTTTGGGCCACCTGGTGCATTCCTTGCAAAAAAGAAATTAAAAGTGTGCGTGATAAAATGGCTACTTGGAAAGCGGAGACTGACTTCAATTATATGACCGTTTCTGTGGACGATAGCCGTGCTACTGCTCAGGTAAAAAGCTATGCAAAATCTCAAGGTTGGGATTTTCCAGCTTACCTTGATCCCAATTCTGATTTGAAACGTTCGTTGAATTTCCAAAATGTACCCTTTACTATCATCGTAGATAAAGAAGGTAAAATAGCACACATGCAAAGCGGCTACGAAGCTGGTGGTGAAGATGTATTGTATGCTAAAGTAAAAGAACTTTCAGCTAAATAATTGAATATAAAAACAATTGACAAATCCTTTTCCGAGTTCGGGAAAGGATTTGTTATTTTTGCGGCATGAAGGCTTTTCAGGATAAAGATTTGCAAGCACTTATTGGCAACTTATTGCGCATAGGCGTACTCGTGGCCATGACTATTGTAATAGCTGGAACCTTTCTTTTCCTTTATCAACACGGGCGCGAAGCTGCAGCCTACGAGGTGTTTGACAAAAAAGATGTGTTTAGTTTTCCTCAATTTTGGCAACAATTAAAACAAGGAGAAAGCACTGCCATAGTAAACCTAGGCGTAATGGTGCTGATAGCTACACCAGTAGCTAGAGTTGTATTTACCTTATTCGGTTTTTGGTTGGAAAAAGATAGGATGTACACAGCAATAGCCTTTTTGGTATTGTGCATCATCATCTTCAGTATGTTCTCAGGTGCTGTAGAATAATGCATCTACGACAGCATACATTCTATTTCCTTAAAGGCTTCGGACATTAATTTTTGTTCCCACAACATGGCATGAACTTGTTGCATAATGGGCATATCAATGTTGAGCTCTGCAGCTATTTTCATCATACCTCTTACGGCAAAATAACCTTCAGCTACCATACTCATCTCGGTAGTGGCTGCCTTTACAGAATAACCTTTGCCCAATAGCGTACCAAATGAACGGTTGCGACTGTGTGGCGAATAAGCTGTTACCAGCAAATCGCCAAGATAGGCGCTGGTGTGGAAATCGGGTATCTCGTTAGATGGATGTACTTGCGCAAACTGTACTTCCAAAAAGCGGAACATTTCACGATAACAATTGGTGATGTATACACTTAAGAAATTATCGCCATAACCCATGCCGTGCGCAATACCTGCACCTACAGCATAAATATTCTTTAAAACCGCAGCATATTGCGCGCCCCAAAGGTCATGATTCGCCGTGGTGCGTATGTATTCGGTAGTGAACGCCTGGGCAGCTAGGCTTGTAGCTTCATTATCCAAGCCGCTAAAGGTTAGGTAGGAAAGTCGCTCCTGGGCTACTTCTTCGGCGTGGCAAGGACCAGTGATGGCCACATATTGTTCTAAGGAAATGTTGAAATTAGCCGCTAAATAATCATTGAGCAACACAAACTCTTGCGGTATAATGCCCTTTATAGCCGATACAATTATTTTATTTTTAAAAGCATCTTTAGGCAACTGTTGTAATACCTCCAGCACAAAGGCAGAAGGAACACAAATTACTATAGTATCGCAATGCTCAAATAGCGCGTGAATATCGGTAGTAGGAATAATTTTATCGGCAGCAAAATTTACAGAAGTAAGGTATTGAGCATTATTATGCTTCTGGAGCAAATGCGTTACCGAAGCTTCGCTACGCATCCACCAGTATATTGTATTATTGTTATCAGTTAGCATTTTAGCCAATGCTGTAGCCCAACTTCCGTTACCAATTATGCCAAACATTATTCTTGTCTCTAAATTTAGCCGAAAAGTAATACCTTAATCCTTTTAATAAAAATTTTTTTCTGTGGAAATTGCTTTAAGTAGCATCAATAAAGAAACCGGCACGTGATTTTAGACAAAATAACCCTTAACGATTTATCATTTCTCAAAGGGGAACATTCTATATTTTCCCTTATCAACAGATGCACCACGCAGGCAGGCACCGAAGTGTTGCGCAAACATGTATTGACACCACCGGCTAATTTTGCTTTGTTGCAAGAGCAACAAGAGGCGGTACGTTTTTGGCAAATGCATCAGGACAAATGGACGAAAGCCATATCCAATGGCACTTTGGTGATGATAGAAAAATTTTATGAATCATCAGACGGCATGGCGGGAAGAGACGACCCTTTTACCTTGTTCATCAATGCCAGTATTCAGAAGGTGTTTAACCGCAATGCCTATTCCTTCGTTCGCTTCTCTATTTCGCACCTTGTCGATTTTTTGAAAGGTTGTGAAGAACTGTTGAAGCTTAATGAATATAATCCGCCAAAAACAATTGCTAACGACTTAGCTATACTACAACGCGCGCTGGACGTGCCTTTGAGCCAATCCTTAGCTGCAACTGATACCAATGCGTCGCATGGGGTAATGATGCGACTGAGTTATAGAGCCAGGCGCGAAATTAAAAGCATTATTTTTCAGGCCATAGATAGTTATGCTCGGCTGGATGCGCTGCAAGCCATGGCCAAAGCAACCTTGGAACATAAATGGACCATGCCCGAACTGCAAACTTCAGAAGTACTGCATTATGAAGCTCAGCAATTGTTTCATCCTTTGCTGGATGAGCCGGTAGCCTACGACCTTCGTTTCTCCAAAAACGAAAATTTCCTGTTTCTTACCGGCGCTAACATGTCGGGCAAAAGCACGCTGATACGCTCTATGGGCGTGGCCGCATTGTTGGCGCACATAGGTATGGGTGTGCCGGCACAGTATATGAAAATAAGTTTTCTGGAAGGCATCATTACCAATATGCAGGTGGAAGATAATATATTTTTGGGCGAAAGTTATTTCTTTGCCGAAGTGCAAAGAATGAAACTTACTGCACTTAAGTTGAGTCGTAACCGCTATCATCTTGTGTTGATGGACGAATTATTTAAAGGCACCAATGTACACGATGCTTACGAATGTAGCCGCGCGGTGATAGATGGTTTATTGCAACAAGGTGATAACCTGATGGCTTTATCTACCCACCTCAACGAACTGTCGGACAACTTGAAAGATAGGCCCAATGTGTTTTTTCGCTATTGCTATACCAAAATCACCAACGACAGCTCTTATGAATTTACCTATCAACTGAAAGAAGGTGTATCGAAAGATAGGATAGGCTATTTGGTATTGAAGAACGAAGGTGTATTGGATTTATTGAAGAAGAAATAATTTTGCCCAAAAGAACCAATAACAATGACCGAGATAAAAGTACACGACAAAATATTTGTGCCCTACCTCAGCGCCGAGATGATAGCCAATAAGGTAAAGGAATTGGCACAACAAATAAGTAAAGACTACGAAGGCAAAAAGCCCTTGTTTATAGCTGTACTCAATGGCTCATTTCTGTTTGCAGCCGATGTGTTTCGTATGCTGAGTATAGAAGCAGAAATATCTTTTATTAAACTGGCTTCTTATAAGGGCACCACCTCTTCGGGCCACGTTATTACGGCCATTGGCTTGGAAGAATCGCTGTTTGAGCGGCACGTGATTTTGCTGGAAGATATTATAGACACCGGTAAAACCCTGCATGACTTTTTACCACAAATAGAAAGACAAAATCCAGCATCAGTAAAAATTGCCGCACTACTCACCAAGCCCGATGCCCTACAATTTCCAATCGCCGCGCAATATGTAGGTTTTGAAATACCCAACAAATTTGTGGTGGGTTATGGATTGGATTATGATGGCTTAGGGAGAAACATTCCTGAATTGTATCAATTGAAGGAGGGATAGGGAGGGATAGTCTCTGATTTGCATTTAACGACGCTCACATGACATCAAACGCCAACAACAATTGTGAATAAAGTTTAAAGTATGCAGACAAATTACTGTCATAAACAAATTTTGAATACTATCTTGAAGTACTGTTTAAAGATTTGAAAGTGGCTAAGCTAACCTGGGTGGTTGTTGGTGAAAACACCAACAACGGCGTAAATCTTATATCTGTATTCAAGGGCAAGAATTTTGCAAGTTGCAGCTAGACTACAGATTTACGGGAAAACAAATTGAATCTATGTTCTATGAATAATATCGGCGGTTTTAGGAAATTTTTTTTTATTCTAGTTTCGATTTTTTATACGCTTCAATGGACTGTTGCACCCAAATATCTAAGGATGTCTACAAGCGAACTTAGGGGAAATGAAGATATTTTAATGTATTTGTTTACGGCATTTCCTACAGATGTTATTGTAAGCTCATGGCTAGATATGCTTTTCTTCATATTCCCGTTATCTCTTCGGATGATTTACAAAAGAGATAAATATTTTTATTATAGATGGTATTTATTCATTGTTATTTTCTTTTCTACACTATTCTCATCCTATGGGTTCTATACGAAATATAAAGACCATGATTCAACAGGCACTAAAAATATTTTCCGAGATTATATAAAGGAAGATAATTTCTTAACCTACATAAATACAGCCTCTGTCTGCTATGTAAAATACAAATCAGGATTAATGCCTAAAGAAAGAGAATGGTATGATGATAAATTCAACCCTTATCCTGTGCTTATACCTTTAAGATTAAGTATAATGTCAATAATATTATTAATTCTAGTTTTCTCTTTAGCTATTGAGCGGCTGTGGAAGAAAAGATTTACAAACTGATAAGCTTCTCCTGCATAATTTTGTAGAAAAAAAGACCGTTGCCAAAGCAACGGTCTTTTTCAATAATCAAAAATCAGCTTACAATTCTACTCCCATATTATAAAACACAAAGCTCCAAATATCGGCAGCTTCGTCTATCATTTTGGAGGTAGGTTTACCAGCGCCGTGTCCGGCTTTGGCATCTATGCGTATCAAGGTAGGGTTATCGCAACCTTGCGCTTCTTGTAGTGCTGCTGCAAACTTGAAGGAGTGCGCCGGTACCACACGGTCGTCATGGTCGGCAGTGGTTACCAATGTAGCTGGATAACAGGTTCCCTTCTTCACATTGTGCAATGGAGAGTATTTAATCAAGTAGTTAAATTGTTCTTCTTTATCACTGCTACCATACTCTACAGCCCAGCCCCAGCCTACGGTAAATTTGTGGTAACGCAACATATCCAACACGCCTACTTGTGGTATAGCTACCTTAAATAAATCGGGACGTTGTGTTAAACAAGCACCTACCAAAAGACCGCCATTGCTACCACCACGTATAGCCAAACGCTCAGAGCTGGTGTATTTTTCTTTAATCAAAAATTCGGCACCAGCAATAAAATCGTCAAACACATTTTGCTTCTTGTCTAGCATGCCACCTTTGTGCCACTCTTCGCCATACTCGCCACCACCGCGCAAATTGGCTACACAAAACACACCGCCCATTTCAATAAAGGCCAGGTTGGCCACCGAGAAACTTGGTGTAAGGTTTACATTAAAACCACCATAAGCATACAGCAATGTTGGGTTGGTGCCATCCATCTTCAAACCTTTTTTATGGGTGATGAACATAGGCACTTTGCTACCATCTTTACTGGTATAGAACACTTGTTTGGTTTCAAAACCAGCGGGGTCAAACTTCACTTCCGAAGAACGGAACAATTCACTTTTACCCGTCTTAATATCGTACCTAAAACTAGTAGGCGGATAAGTGTAAGAAGTGTAAGTGTAGTAAAAGAAATCGTCTTCCTTCTTGCTGCCAAAACCCGATGCAGTACCCACGCCAGGTAGCTCTATCTTATGCTCTAGTTTGCCATCTACACTATATTGATTTACTTGTGTAGTCGCATCTTTAAGATAGCTAGCAAAAAGTTTGCCACCACCGGTACCTACACCTTCCAGCATTTCCTTTTGTTCTGGTATAATTACTTTCCAGTTGGCCTCTGCTGCATTTTTTGGGTCTAGCAATACTACTTTGTTGTTAGGCGCATTGCTATTGGTTTGCAACAATAATTTGTCACCTACATTATCTACCACACCTGCATTAGTATTAAAGCCTTTCACAATAGTAGTAAAGCCTTTGGCCGCTTTGTCTTGTAGGTCTTTTACTTTTATCTCGCTACCATCGGTACCTTCTGCTATGCTCAATATCAAGAAACGCTCATCTTCGGTAAGGCCGCCGCTTACATAACGTAAGGGATGTTCTCTGTCTTCATAGATAAGCTGGTCGGCACTTTGCGGCGTTCCTATTTTGTGGAAGAATACTTTTTGGTATTCTGTCTTGGCGCTGAATTTAGTTTTTTCATCTTTTGGTCTTTCGTAACCACTGTAATAGAAACCTTCTTCACCCTTCCAGCTAATGCCGGTAAACTTCACATATTCCAACTTGTCGGACAATAATTTTTTACCTGCAAAATCCATTACATAAATCTCCTGCCAGTCGCTACCAGAAGCCGATACCGCATAGGCAAAATACTTTTGTTTTTTGGAGAAGGCTGTAGCTTGTAGCGCCACCGTACCGTCTTTCGACAACTTGTTGGGGTCTAACAAAACTTCAGGCGTGCCTTTCATGCCCTTCTGCACATACAATACAGCTTGGTTCTGCAAGCCATCATTTTTGTAGAATACTACCCATTCGCCTTCCTTGCTTGGTGAACTATAACGAGGATAATTCCATAGCTCTGTAAGTCTATCATGTATTTTTTTACGGAAAGGAATTTTTGATAAATACGAATTAGTAACCGCATTCTGCTCCTTTACCCAAGCTTCGGTATCTCTTGCAGTGTCGTTTTCCAACCAACGATAAGGGTCGCTTATCTTGTTAGAGAAATAATCATCCGACTGTTCTACTTTTTTAGTTTGGGGATACTTTATTGTTTGTGCAGTCATATCAAAAGTTGCGCACGCCGCAAGCGCAAATAACACAAGGTTTTTTTTGTTCATTATAGAAAATTTGCCTTTTGTTTTTTGATTTAAAATTAAGGTTGTTTGCAATTCGCCTTTTGTGCCTCCGCCATATCGTTGTACATCAGTTTCAATAGTAGCGATTTCTTTTTATAAACATTTAGTTTATCTCTTGAATAGCGGTCAAAAAAGTTGAAACACGTGGTGCTGGCGCTGGTATTGGGCTTTTTTAAAATTACTTGATAGCAATCTGTAAAGTCGAGCACCGACTTGTAAAAATACTTGACCGGGAAGCGCAAGCCAAATACTTTTTTATTACCCACCATAAAGCTCTGTTTGTTTCGGTATTCTTCATTCAGTTTGTTAGCACCGCCAGCCAAGTTCTGGTTCGTCATCAAAGTGAATGTTTTCATAGGCACCACTACTGAATCTTTAATGATAGCCAGCTCACCTTCTTCGCCATTGCTCATTATAGCATAGTCGCCATTTACTCTTTTGAGGAAAAGAAAAACCTTCTGACCCACTTCATATTTATCCCATCTGTAAGCATTGCTACGGGATACATACTGGGTCACTTTTACTTTTTCCTGCTTCCCTTTTTCATTTATACCATCAATGAAAAAAAACTTTTCATCCATCTTCACAATGCTGCCATATACTATCTTTTCGGCTGTGGTGGCCATATCAAATAGCTTGGTAGAGACATATTGCTGTGCCTTGACTGTAAAGAATGAAATCAATGAAAATAAAAAGGTAAAGGCTAGTCTCATGAGGGTATTTTAAAAGCGGCTAAATATTAAATCTTGCAAAAATTAGAAGAAC
>Ga0256901_1000592_pt1 | contig 20323 bp, 15 predicted proteins | sample MC6MC0689MT_FD_190200 | JGI IMG/M metagenome (GOLD analysis project Ga0256901, IMG submission 190200) | Metatranscriptome of enriched soil aggregate microbial communities from Iowa State University, Ames, United States - MC6-MC0689-MT... | ecosystem: Environmental > Terrestrial > Soil >... | reverse complement strand
CGCGTTTCCAACCCTGACGTGGTGGCTGGCGAAGGCTATCGCTGGAGCGCCAGCGCAGGGTGGGACCACACGCGATTCAGCGGTGACCGGGAAAGCTGGAATGACGTCGACCTGACCTTGCGCCGCCATTTCAGCCGTGGTTCGCTGGGGCTCGAATTCCTGAACGCCGACCACTTCGGTACCCGCGACAGTGCGTGGGCGCTGGACGGCTACGTGCCGCTGTGGTCACGCGCCTACGCCAACCTGCGCTACCAGCGTGGTCCATCGAGTGGCGTGCTGCCCAGGCAAGGTTGGCGCGCCGAGGTGTTCCAGGGGGTCGGCAATGGCTGGGAGCTTTCGGCCAGCGTCGACCACCTGCGTTTCTCCGACGACACCGAGTTCTACGGTGTTGGCGTTGGCCGCTATGTCGGCAACTGGTACGGACGCTACAAATTGCAGCATGTGCCAGGCGTGGGCTCCGGCAGTTGGAGCCATCGCCTGCTGCTGCGCAACTATTACGCGGGCGATGCCGACAACTACCTGGAAGTAAGCGTAAGCAGTGGCCGCAGTACCGACATGGACCGCTTCGGCAGTGTCGTGCGCGACAGCAACGCTGCCATTGGCGTTGCCTGGCGGCACCAGGTCAGCCCGCGTTGGGGCTTCAAGCTCGGTGCCGGTTACGCCGACGATGATGGCGGCTACGACGAGCAGCGCTTGTCGGGCTCGATCTACACGCGCTGGTAAGGACGGTCGATGATGGCTATCGCGCATGAAGACAGTGCATGGTCGCGCTTCGCGGCTGCGTTTCCAGTATTGCTGCTGGCCCAGCTGCTGTTGCTGACAGGCAGCGTGGCCAATGCGCTGGCAGGCGCGGACGTCGCCGCCGGCAGCCGTGGTGCGGTGGCCGGCATGGCACTGCTGCAATCACTGCTGGTGTTGTTGCGCAGCCTGCCGCTGCTGCTGCTGTTGTCACTGCCGCTGCTGGCCTTGAAGCGCCCGCGGTTGCGTGCAGTGGCACTGGCATTGCTGTGGAGTATTTTCATCGCTGGGCAGGCACTGCTGGACCAGTACTACCAGGTCGCACATGTTCCACTCGGCGCCGATCTGTTCGGCTACAGCCTGGCCGAGATACGCACGACGGTCGCTGATGCCGCCCCGCTGAACCTGAGCAGCGTGCTGGCGCTTGCTTTGCCGCTGCTGGTGATCTGGTGCGGCCTGCTGTGGTTGGCGCGCCGCAGCTGGCTGGGCTCCAATGTCTGGACCGGGGTGCTGCTGGTGACCGGACTGGTGGCCTGGCTGCTGCCGCTGCCCACCGCTGGGCTCGGCAGCGATAGCGCGCGCGAGCTCGCTGCCAACAAGCTGGCCTGGTTCAGTGCCGACGTGTGGCGCTGGAGTGGTGGTGGCGCCGGTGCCGCCAGTGCCGGCACTGCGCTGGCGGCGACACCGGTTGCAGGCACCGATCCGCATGAAGCCGCGCTGGACCCGAAATACCCGTTCCTCCGCCAGGAACAGACCGCCGACACGCTGGGGCCGTACTTTGCGGCCACCAGCGATGGGCGTGCTCCTAACGTGGTGTTCATCGTGGTGGAGGGCTTGGGGCGCTCGTTCTCGGGTCCGCAGGCAACGCTGGGCAGCTTCACCCCTTTCCTAGATGAGTTGGCGACGCGCAGCCTGTACTTCGACAACTTCCTCGCCAACCAGGGCCGTACCTTCGGCGTGCTGCCGACCTTGTTCGGCTCGGCACCGTTCGCCGCGGAAGGCTTCACTGCCTTGGGCGAGGGCATGCCGGCACACCCGGGACTGTTCAATGTACTGGGCCAGCAGGGCTACCACACCGCGTTCTACAACGGCACCGATACCAGCTTCGACAACGAGCGCGCCTACATGCAACTGCAGCAGGTGCAGTCGCTGGTGGACATGAAGAATTTCGGCGAGGGCTACCAGCGCAACCCGTTCAGCAGTTGGGGTTACCCGGACAAGGAGCTGGTGTCACGTGTGCTGGCGGACAGCGACAAGCTGCAGCAGCCGTTCCTGCTGGCGGTGCAGACCATCTCGATGCACACCGCCTACCAGTTCCCGGGCCAGGACAGCTACAAGCAGCGTTTCGAACAGCGGATGCAGCAGCTGCAGGTGCCCGAGGCCAAGCGCGCCGGGTACCGCGCCAACGCTGACATCTACAGCACCATCGTCTATACCGACGACCAGTTGCGGCGCTACTTCGAGGAAGTGTCCAAGGCACCGTGGTACGCGAACACGATCTTCGTCGTCACCGGCGACCATCGCCTGCCGGAAATCCCGATGGGTGAACATGTCGACCGGTACCACGTGCCCTTGATCGTGTTCTCGCCCCTGCTCAAGCAGCCGAAGCGCATCCGCGCCGTGTCCTCGCAGCTGGACGTGACTCCTTCGCTGATGGCGCTGCTGTCCAATACCTATGGGCTGAAGCGGCCGGCACAGGTGGCATGGCTGGGCACTGGCCTGGACATGGCTGATAGTTTCCGCAACCAGCACCAGTTGCCATTGCAGCAGACCAAGACCAGCGCGCCGGAATACCTGGCCGACCGCTGGTGGCTGCGCGAGGGCAAGCTGTACGAACTGCAGGATGGCATGCACCTGGCCGAGGCTGATGATGCCGGCGTGCGCGACTGGGTGAACCAGCGACTGCAGCGCTACCAGCAGGCAAATGCGACCTTCATGCAACAGGCCGCGCTGTTGCCGGGTGGTGCCGCACAAACCCTGGTGGCTTATCAGGCGCCTGCCGTGACAACGCCGCCGACGGCTGGTGCGGCGCCATCGGCACACGGTGTCTCGATGGCGTCGGCCGAGCTCAGCGTGGGCGCCGACGGGGTGCAGTTGCTGGCGGTGTTCGGCAATGGTGATGCTGCCCCCAGTCGCATGTTCGTGCCGCTCGCGGTGATGTCCAGCGAGGATGGGCGCGAGCTGCAGGAAGTCTATGGACAGGCGTTGCAACTGCCGCCGAACGGGAACCAACAGGTGCGCCTCCTGTTGCAACAGCCTGCGCAATGCAATGGCCGTTGCTTTGTCTCGGTGTTTCCGTCCGACCCGGACACCGGCAAGGCCGTGGGCCAAGGCCGCTACCATCTGCCGGTCAGCCCGGCCCCGACAGGTACCGGTCCATGAAGTGCCATGCCCGGTGGTTGTGCCTGTGGTTGATGTTGTCGGCGCTGCCGGCGGGTGCGGCCAGCCGCGCCATCTGGACCTGGGAAGCGGAGTCCTACGCGATGCTGGAGGATCCGCAGGTGGCCGAGGAAGCCGCGGCCTACCTGGAGTCTCAGCGCATCGACACCGTGTACCTGTACGCCGACGCTTACCAGGACCGCAACCTGATCGTCGAGCAGCCACAGTTGTATCGTGCCTTCATCGAGCGCCTGCATGGCAGGAAAATGAAGGTGTACGCGTTGCTGGGCTCCTGGTACCTGAGCACGCAGAAGTACGTGTTGCCGGAGCACCGCAAAGAGGCTGAAGCGATGTTCCGCCGCGTGGTGGACTACAACGCATCGGTACCGGAGGCAGCACGTTTTGATGGCGCGAACCTCGACATCGAGCCGCATATCCTCGACGAATGGGATGACGACACGCGAGCGGATCTGCTGATTGGCTTCCTCGACATGAGCGCGGCGGTGATGCGTATCAAGCAGGAGAGTGGTGCGACCCTGGCGGTGGGGCCGGCGATTCCGTTCTGGCTGGACGGCATCGAGGTGGACTGGAATGGCCGCCACCGTCCGGTGAGCGAACACACCATCAATCTCTACGACTACGTTGCCTTGATGGACTACCGCGACAAGGCCGAGGGCAGGGACAGCATCCTGTCGCACGCGGCCAGCGAGATCGCCTATGCCAATGAAGTTGGCAAGAAGGTGGTGATCGGGTTGGAGGTGTCATCAAACGACATCGACAAGGTCACTTTCCATGAAGAAGGGCCCAAGGTATTCGAGCAGGAAGTGCGCAAGGTGGAACGTGCGCTGCGCAACGAGCCCTCGTTTGATGGCTTCGCGATCCATCATTACCGCGCCTACCGGCGTTGGGCTGGGCAGTACTGGGAATGAATGAAACCCTCCCTTTTGCGCAGCAAAGGGGAGGGCAGGGAGCGGTGCTGTTGCTTGAGCCCCCTCCCTTTTGCGCAGCAAAGGGGAGGGTCGGGGAGGGGTGCTTCTAAAGCCTCAGCCGCCCAGCAAAGCTCAGCCACAAGCCGCTGTAGTCAGAACAAGCGCAAGCACTCAATCACAGTCGCGAAAGGCACCCCTCCCCAACCCGTCCGGCCCGAACGCGCAGCCTTCGGTCGTTCATCGGGCCGCGCGCCAGTGGCGCGCAAGCAGGCCCTCTTCACCCCATGCGCTCCGCGCAAGGGAGGGGGCAACAACGGCGCTTTGTCAGGGAGGCAGCTAAAACCGCAACAGCCCTTACAATGCGCCGATGGCAACGGAGCAGATTGAAATCTCGGAACGATTGGCGATACCGGAAACGGAGATCGTCGAGCGCTTCGTGCGCGCGTCCGGCGCGGGCGGGCAGAACGTCAACAAGGTATCCACTGCGGTGGAACTGCGTTTCGACATCGCCGGTTCGCCGTCCCTGCCCGAGCCGCTGCGCGAGCGCCTGCTCGCCCGCCGCGACCGCCGGGTGACCAGCGAAGGCGTGCTGGTGATCGACGCGCAGCGCTTCCGCACCCAGGACCGTAACCGCCAGGATGCGCGCGAACGCCTTGCCAGCTTCATCCAGGCCAGCCTGAGTGTGCCCAAGCCACGGGTGGCGACCAAGCCCTCTTACGGCTCCAAGCTGCGCCGGCTGGATCAGAAAAAGGAACGCGCGCAGGTCAAGCGCGGCCGTTCAACACGTAATTGGGAGTAGTGCTTGAGCAACACGCCACCGACCGTTCCGGTTGTTCCCGCCGCCGTGCCGCAGCGCAAAGGCGCCGCCTTCAGCCGTTGGCTTGGGCGCAGCGTGCTGCATCTGGGCGGCTGGCATATCCGCGGGCCGGTTCCGGACCTGGCCAAGGCGGTGGTGATCGCCGCGCCGCATTCGTCCAACTGGGATGGCCTGTGGGGGTTGGCGGCAAAGATGGCCTTGGGCCTTGAGGCGCGCATTCTCGGCAAGGACAAGCTGTTCTGGTGGCCGCTGAGCCTGGTGCTGCGGCGCATGGGCGTGGTGCCGCTGGACCGCAGTTCGCCGCAGGGCACGGTGGGCCAGGCGGTGGCGATGATTCGCGACAGCGAGCAGATCTGGTATGCGCTGGCGCCGGAAGGCACGCGCAAGCCGGTGACTGAATGGAAGGGCGGCTTCCTGAAGATCGCGCGCATGGCCGATGTGCCCATCATCCCGGCCTATTTCCATTACCCGGAAAAGGTCATCGGCTTCGGCCCGGTGTTCCACACGACCGGTGACGACGTGGCCGACATGGCCGCCGTGCGCCAGTGGTACCGGCAATGGATGGGCCGCAACCGCGGCACCGGCTGAGCCGCCGCGTCCGGCGCGGCTTGGCGCCACCATCGGCACATGCCGCTCACAGGGGAACGGAGTAGGGTGATGGACTGTTCGAAGCCCGTTCCCAAGGAGCCGTTTCATGTCGCGTACCGTTGTTCTGGCCGCCGCCATCAGCCTTGCGCTGGCCGCCTGTTCTGGCAAGGAGTCCACTGCCCCCGTGACCGCCAATGCACCTGCGGAGGCCGCCAAGCCGGGCGATGCCTCCACCAACCCGTTCATGACTGTCAGCTCGCTGCCGTTCCAGGCGCCGGCCTTCGACAAGATCAAGGACAGCGATTACCTGCCGGCCTTCGAAGAAGGCATGCGCCAGCAGCTGGCCGAGATCAAGCAGATCACCGACAACACCCAGCCGGCCACCTTCGACAACACCTTGCTGCCGATGGAAAAATCCGGCGCCATCCTGGACCGCGTCAGCCGCGTGTTCTTCAGCGTGGTGCAGGCCGATACCAACCCGGAGCGGCAGAAGATCCAGGAAGACGTGGTGCCCAAGCTGGCCGCGCATGGTGATGCCATCCACCTCGATGCCAAGCTGTTCGCACGCATCAAGAGCATCTATGACGGCCGCGCCGAAGCCGGCCTGGATGCCGAGCAGCTGCGCGTGGTCGAGGAAACCTACAAGGGCTTCGTCAAGGCCGGTGCCGAGCTCAGCGATACCGACAAGGACACGCTGAAGCAGTACAACGCCGAAGAAGCCACCCTGTCCAACGACTTCCACAACAAGCTGGTCGCGGCCACCGCCGCCGGTGCGGTGGTCATCGATGACAAGGCGCAGCTGGCTGGCCTGTCCGATGGCGACATCGCTGCCGCCGAAGACGCTGCCAAGGGCCGCAAGCTGGACGGCAAGTGGGTGCTGAGCCTGCAGAACACCACCCAGCAGCCGGCGCTCGGCTCGCTGCAGGACCGCGACGTGCGCGCCAAGGTGCTGCAGGCCTCGGAAACCCGCACCGAGCACGGTGATGCCAACGACACCCGCGCCATCATCCAGCGCCTGGCCCAGCTGCGTGCGGCCAAGGCCAAGCTGCTTGGCTTCCCGAACTACGCCGCCTACAACCTCACCGACCAGATGGCGCAGACGCCGGAGCATGCGCTCAAGCTGCTGACCGACACCGTGCCGGCGGCCACCGCCAAGGCACGCGGTGAGCTGGCCGAGATCCAGAAGGTGATCGACGCGCAGAAGGGCGGCTTCAAGGCCTCCGCATCGGACTGGGACTTCTACGCCGAGCAGGTGCGCAAGGCCAAGTACGACCTGGACGAGTCGCAGATCAAGCCCTACTTCGAACTGGACAACGTGCTGCAGAACGGCGTTTTTTACGCTGCCAACCAGCTCTACGGCCTGACCTTCAAGGAGCGCAAGGATCTGCCGGTCTACCATCCGGACGTGCGCGTGTTTGAAGTCACCGACGCCAACGGCCAGCCGCTGGCGCTGTTCTACGCCGACTTCTTCAAGCGCGACAGCAAGTCCGGTGGCGCCTGGATGGACGTGTTCGTCGAACAGGACGGCCTGACCGGCACCAAGCCGGTGGTCTACAACGTCAGCAACTTCACCAAGCCTGCCGCCGGCCAGCCCGCGCTGCTGAGCTGGGACGACGTGACCACCATGTTCCACGAATTCGGCCACGCCCTGCATGGCATGTTCTCCAACACCAAGTACCCGAGCGTGGCCGGCACCGGCGTGCCGCGTGACTTCGTCGAGTTCCCCTCGCAGTTCAACGAGCACTGGGCTTCGGACCCGAAGGTGTTCGCCAACTACGCCAAGCACTACCAGACCAAGGCAGCGATGCCGCAGGAGCTGGTCGACAAGATCGCCAAGGCCAAGACCTTCAACCAGGGCTACATGACCACCGAATACCTGTCGGCGGCGCTGCTCGACCTGGCCTGGCATACGCAGGGCGCTGACGCACCGCTGCAGGACGTGGACAAGTTCGAGGCCGATGCGCTGAAGCGCTACAAGGTGGATCTGGCACAGGTGCCGCCGCGTTACCGCAGCAGCTACTTCGACCACATCTGGGGTGGCGGTTACTCGGCCGGTTACTACGCCTACTTCTGGGCGGAGATGATCGACCATGACGCCTTCGAGTGGTTCAAGGAGAACGGTGGCCTGACCCGTGAGAACGGCCAGGTGTTCCGCGACAAGATCCTGTCGATCGGCAATACCCGCGACCTGGCGACGGCCTACCGCGATTTCCGCGGCAAGGACCCGAGCGTCGAACCGCTGCTGCACAACCGCGGTTTGAAGTAAGCACGCAATCGCATGACGGCGTGAAACGACGAACGGCAGGGGCAACCCTGCCGTTCGTCGTTGCAGGTGTTCAGACGCGGCTGATCATGATCAGCCGCACCTGCGAGGCGGCCACGTCGTGGCGTGTGGCGGCACGGCTGCGTAACGCATCCAGCAGTGCCTGTGGGTCCTGCAGCAGGGCATCACCTTCGTGCAGTCGCAGGGCCAGATGCCCCCATCAGGATGCTTGGCCATCCACGCGGATCTCGTAGCTGGCGATGTAGTGCCGGCCGCCACGGGGCACCGGGTGGAAGCAGGTGTGGTGCGCTGGTTCAAGGCACGGTGCAGGTTCGGATCTCATCGGAGTAGATGCGTGCGTCGCTGAAGATGTCGGTCAGGTGCCGACGTGCACGTGATTGCCAGCCTCGTTGCAGCACAGGTGCTCCAGTGCGATCTCCAGCGCCAGCACGTAGCTCTGCGCGCGGAAGCCCTGTGCCACCGCCAATCGCGTGCGGTTGGCCGGCAGTAATGGCTGCCGTGCGCTGGCGTCATCGTCGTGTACCTCGATGTAGGTGTTGTGGAGTTCTGCAAGCAGGCGCTGCAGGCGCTTACTGCTTACGCAGCCCCCTGGCGCCAGCAGGGTGACCTCGCCGGCACAGTGGTCGGCTGCGCAGAGTGCTTCGATCAGTTCCTGTTCACAGCGGCAGTTGCGAACGGCGATGCTGGTGCCGCTGTCCAGTGCGCGCCGCACCAGCGCGGTCATCACCGCCGCCGGCAACGGTGCTGCCGCATGCTGCAGCGGACCGCTGCCTTCCGGGCCACGCACGATGAAGATCGACAAGGCTCAAGCCTCCTGCGGCAGCAGCCGGCATGCGGTGATCGCCAGCGACAGTTGCCGTGCGGTGCTGCCGCAGACCAGTGCCACCGGCGCATGCCGGGGTTGCAGGTGGGTGTCCAACGCATCAGCGTCATTGCGGGCGATCTCGATGTAGGGCATCGGCAATGCGTCCAATGCATTGCGCAGGGCCGCCGCGTGGCGCTGCCATTGTGACGTGCTGGCAGTGATGGAGTCGATCAGTAGCCACGCCGGGCGGCTTTGACGCGCGGCGCGCAGGCATCGCAGCAGGCCTGGCAGGGAGGTGCACTGCTGGCAGAACAGTGGATGCCCTGCCAGCGCGGCGGGCAGGTTCGGTGCATCAGCAGGCGCACCGATGGTGCGTTGCTGGATCAACAGGACGGTCATGTTTCATCCGACGATGCGCACTCCGGCGCGGCGATGCCACGATGCGCGCAGTTCCCGTAACTGCGCCATGGTGGCGGATCGAGCAGACGTAAAGAATGCGTAGCATTCAGTGCGCTGATGAGGGCAACGTGTTCGCACTTGCACGGCACTGTGTTTGCCGGATGTGTCGCCAACGTGGTTGTCAGTGTTCCGCGGGCGGCATGCCGACCAGTTGGCGCGCGTGGGAAAATACGCCCATCACCCTTGCCGGACCCGTGCCACGCACGCGTCCACGCGCACCCGGTGAATCTCCCTGCTACTGGACGCGTCCTTGTCGACGCTGCACGACGTGAACAACGAATACCGATTCCTTCTTTCCCACCTTGTCCGCACCGGCGTGTTCGCGTTGATGGTCAGCTTGCCGGCGCTGCTGCTGTACTGCGATATCCATTGGCTGCGCGATGGCGTCGGTGAATGGTCGTTGGTGGAGTTGACCCAGGAGGGCTTCCTGCTGGCCAGCACGCTTGCCTTTGTACGGTTGGCACGCAAGCGCGCCGAGGACCGGCATTTCGCGGTGCTGGCGGCTGGCCTGTTCGCCTGCATGTTGCTGCGTGAGATGGATGCCTTGCTCGATCTGCTGGTGCATGGCCTGTGGAAGTGGTTGGTGTTGCCGGTGGCGATGGCCTGCATCTTCTACGCCGCGCAACAATGGCGTGCGGCGCTGTCGGGGCTGGTGCGCTTTCTCAATTCGCGTGCGGGTACGGTGATGACCATCGGCCTGGTGCTGCTGTTGTGCTACGCGCGGCTGATCGGCATGACCTCGCTGTGGCAGGGTCTGCTTGCTGACAGCTACATCCGCGTTTTCAAGAATGCCGTCGAAGAGGTTGCCGAGCTGCTGGGTTATACCTTCATCCTTGCCGCCAGCCTGGCGCATGTGGCGCAGCGTCTACGGGCTCCGTCAGCCTGCCCGGTGGTGGGCGTTTCCCCAGGGCCTGCGCTGCATCGGCTTTGAGGAACTTCCGACCGCGCCAAGGGTCCACCTGAGGTCATCCTTCAGGAGAGTGTCATGGCCGAAACCGTCGCAACGCGTGATAGCCACCCGGTGCTGGCCTGGCTGCGGCGCGAAGCGCTCCCGCTGGTGGCCATGCTGTTGTTGCTGGGTGCTGCCCGCGACAGCCTGGCGAACCATTACCAGGTACCCAGCGGCTCGATGCAGCCAACCCTGCAGCCTGGTGACCGGGTCGCGGTGGATATGCGTGCCTATGGGCTGCGCCTGCCGTTTACCAACGTGCAGTTGCTGGATGTGGGGCAACCGCAGCGTGGGGATGTGGCGGTATTTGACTCACCTGCGGACGGGACCCGCTTGATCAAGCGGGTGGTGGCAGTGGCCGGGGACCGTGTGCAATTGCATGACGGCTACCTGTCGATCAACGGTCAGCCGCTGCGCCAGGATGTCGCCCATGAACGGTTCGGCGACAAGCAGGTGCAGCTGGACCTGGCCGATGGTGGTGGTCCTGATATCAGCGGCGTCACCGTCCCGGCTGGCAAACTGTTGGTGATGGGCGACCATCGCGGCAATAGTTTTGATGGCCGTTTCTTCGGGATGGTCGATGCCGATGCGGTCTACGGGAAGGCGCTGGCGGTGTACTGGCGGCGTGGCGACGGGCCGCGCTGGCAACGGCTGTAGGGCCGGCACGACCGCTGTCTTGATGGTGTTCCTGTTCACCTGCCGGGTTGCAGGCGGCAGTCCACGGCGTGGGCGTGCGATCCAATCAATATCCAGCAGGTATCAATCCGTACATCGCGGGTTATGGATCGACTGGATGCGCGGGTCCAAGATCTCCAGCCTCTCCAACGACATGGCTTGCCGATGCAGGCCCTCATGCGATGCCCCTCGAACAAGGCAGTACGCCTACCTGCGCTGAATCACTGCCGCCGCTTGCGCTGACCACCCCTGCTGCGTCCAGCGAAGAGGGCTCCGCCATCCGCCAGGGCACGCGCGAGTTCCGTCGCGCGGTACTGGCGTTGTTCATGGCCGGCTTCGCAACCTTCGGTGTGCTGTACTGCGTGCAGCCACTGCTGCCGGGCTTCAGCAGTCACTTCGGCATCAGCGCTGGCAACAGCGCCTTGGCCTTGTCGGCAAGTACCGGTGTATTGGCCGTGGCGATGCTGGTGGCAGGCATCATCTCGGACCGGGTTGGCAGGCGCCCGGTGATGGTGGCTTCGCTGCTCACTTCCGCCTTGTTGACGCTGGGCACCGCGCTGACGGATGACTGGAACACCTTGCTGCTGCTGCGCACCCTGCTCGGCCTGAGCCTGAGTGGCGTGCCGGCCGTGGCGATGACCTGGCTGGTCGAGGAAATGGACAGCCGCTCGCTGGGTCTGGCGATGGGCCTGTATATCGGCGGCAATGCGGTCGGCGGCATGAGCGGGCGTTTGATTGCCGGTGTGGTGGCCGACCACTGGGGCTGGCGTACAGGTATTGCAGCAGTCGGCGTGATCGCGTTGCTGGCGAGCGTGGCGTTGTGGACACAGCTACCGGCCTCGCGCCACTTCCGGGCGAAACGTGCCGAGCCGATGCAGCTGCCGGCGCGCTTTGCCGGGCTGTTCCGCGATGCGGCGTTGCCGTGGTTGTTTGCCTGCGGCTTCCTGCTGCTGGGCGTGTTCGTGACGCTGTACAACTTCCTTGGTTACCACTTGTTGGCGCCGCCGTATGGTTTGAGCCAGACCGTGGTCGGGTTGATTTTCACCGTCTACCTGGTGGGCAGCGTCAGTTCGGCATGGATGGGGCAGCTGGCCAATCGACTGGGACGTGGACCGGTGCTGGCCTTGTCATTCGGCCTGGTGCTGGCCGGCATCGTGTTGCTGGCGATGCCATGGTTGCCGGCGATGGCCTTGGGTATCGCGCTGGCGACGTTTGGGTTCTTCGGCGGCCATTCGGTGGCCAGCAGCTGGGTGGGCGTGCGTGCTGGTGGAATGCGTGCAGAAGCCTCGGCGTTGTATCTGTTCTCGTATTACCTGGGCTCAAGCGTATTGGGTGCCTTGGGCGGGGTGGTCTATACGCACTGGGGTTGGGCAGGTGTCTGCGGCTTCAGCCTGGTGCTGACGTTGGCAGGTGTTGGTGCGGCGTGGCGGTTGTGGCGTCGGCTTGAGGGGGAAGCGGGTTTGGTTTTGGCTGAGGCGAAGAGCTGAGAGCTGGAGGCCAGAAGCCAGAAGCCAGAAGCCAGAAGCACCCTTCCCCAACCCGTCCGGCCCGAAGGCGCAGCCTTCGGTCGTTCACCGGGCCGCGCGCCAGTGGCGCGCAAGCAGGCTCTCTTCACCCCCTGCGCTACGCGCAAGGGAGGGGGCCAAGCTCAGCCCCCTCCCTTTGCCGCAGGCAAGGGGAGGGTTGGGGAGGGGTGCTTTTGCTTTTGCTGTTGTTCTTGCTCTTTGCTCTGGTCTTCTTCAACCAGCCACTTCCCGCTTCAACAACGCAATGAACTGCCGCAGCAGCGGTGTCACCGCTTCACGTCGCCATGCCAGTTGGATCTCGGACGCCGCGCCACGATCCGCCAGTTCCACAAAGCACGCGCCCTCCACCTGGATGTGGTTGCATGAGGAAGGCAGGACGCATACACCAAGTCCAGCGGCAACCAGGCTGATCAAGGTCGATGATTCGCCCGCTTCCTGCACGATGCGTGGACTGAAACCAGCATTGCGGCACAGGGTGATCACATGGTCGTGGATGCCTGCGCCCGAATCGCGTGAGAAGCCGACAAACGGGTCGAGTGCGAATTGCTTCAACGACAACCGTGCCGTTGCCGGGTCCTTCCCGCGCAACGCCGGGTGGCTTGCATGCACGACCAGTGCCAGCGGATCGTCGAACAGATGTTGTGCAACCAGTTCGTCGGGCAGCACGCGCTTGCGGATGATGCCTACGTCCAATTCGTCGGCCAGCAAGGCATCGATCTGGCGCAGGCTGTTCATTTCGCGCAATTGCATCTGCACCTGCGGGTGCTGCTGGCGATAGGCGAATATCGCGCGTGGAATCTGCGGTGACAGTGGCGTTGCACGGGTCAGCCCGATGCGCAGTTCGCCGCTTTCGCCTCGTTGCACGCGCTGAACCGTGTCGACCGCCTTGTCCACACGCCGCAGGATGTCGCGCGCTTGTTCGAGCAGCACTTCGCCTGCAGGGGTGAGTTGCACGCGGCGGTGGCTGCGCACGAACAGCTGTGCGTCGAGCAGGATCTCCAACTGCCGGATCTGTTGGCTGAGTGGCGGCTGTGACATCCCCAGACGCTCTGCGGCGCGGCCGAAGTGCAGTGTGTCGGCGACGGCCAGGAAGTAACGCAGGTGGCGGAGTTCCAGGGACATTGGGGCAGTCTAGGCTGCGAAGACCTTGGCGACCAACTATGTACTCGTCATTCCCGTGCAGGCGGGGATCGCTTTCCCATCAGTTCGTCATCCCCGCGCAGGGGGGGCGCTCCTTCCATCAGTTCGTCATCCCCGCGTAGTGGGGTGCTCCTTCCATCAGTTCGTCATCCCCGCGTAGGCGGGGATCGCTCTTTGCTTGGTGTGTGAGGGTGCTGTCAAAGGGCAGGGCCAGAGCCAGGGCCGAGCCAGAGCCAGAGCGATTCCCGCCTGCGCGGGAATGACGGCATAAAATCAAAAGCCAAAAGCCAAAAGCCAAAAGCCAAAAAAACCTATCGCTCCGAATGCCCGGTATCGTCGTACTGTCTCGGCGCAAACAGATCCGGCTGGATCAACTCGACAAACGCTCGCGCCTGTGGCGACAACACCTTGCCTCGCCGCACCACCACGCCATAACTGCGTGACGGGAAATATTCACTCATCGCCCGCGTCGCCAGTTTGTCGCGATCGCTGTCGTTCAAGCACAGGGCGGTGACGATGCTGATGCCCATGCCCATCGCCACGTACTGCTTGATCACCTCCCAGCCGCCAACCTCCAGAGCCACCGTGTAGGGCACACGGTGCTGCTGGAACACCAGGTCGACCAGGCGCCAGGTGATCTGCCGGCGCGGCGGCAGGATCAGCGGCCATGGCGACAGGTCTTCCAGGCTCAGGTTCTTCTTCTTCGCCAGCGGGTGGTCGGGCGGGGTGATCAATACCTGGTCGAAACGGTAGACCGGTGCGTAGCTGAGGTCGGCCGGCACATCCATCATCGAGCCGATGGCCAGGTCGGCGGCGTCGCTGCGCAGCAGGTCGGTGCCGTCGGCGCTGATCGCGTTATGCAAGGTCAAACGCACGTCAGGGTGTTGCTGGCGGAAATTTTCGACGATCTTCGGTAGGAGATAGAGGATGGTCGACGAATTTGCGGCGATATTGAGCTCGCCCGCATCCAGTCCGCTGACCTTCTCGCGGAAGCGCGGCAACAGCCCGTCCAGGCTCTCCACCAGTGGCTGCGCCATGTCGTACAGCAGCTGGCCCTCGCGGGTGGGCACCAGGCGGCGCCCGCTGCGCTCGAACAGCACCACCCCCAACTCCCGTTCCAGCGCCTGCAGCTGCAGGCTTACCGCCGGCTGGCTGACAAAAAGCGCTTCCGAAGCACGCGAAACCGAGCCCAGGCGCACCGTCTGCAGGAACGCCCGCAGCGGCTTGAGCCGATCAGACTTGTAGGAAAAACGCGGGGTTACGGGCGTCTTGGCGGGCATGTTGAGGTTAGTATTAGCACAACTTATAAATAACATTGCAAAAACTGTTTTGTTAAATACCTTGCTGCGACGGCACGTTGGAGTCCCCGACATACGCAGGAAGTCCGATGTCCGCCGTCGCCCACGCAGTCGTTGCCCAGCAGTCCGCCCCCCGCCCGACCCCGGGCATCACCCTGACCACCCAGCTGGCCGGCCAGTCCGCGCTGCTGCCGGCCGGCGTGCTGGGCCTGCTCGTATCACTGCACCGGGCGGTCGAGCCCGGCCGACAGGCGCGCTTGGCCGCCCGCCGCGAGCGCCAGGCCTTCTTCGACCAGGGCGGTCTGCCGGATTTCCGTACCGATACCCGCGCCATCCGTGAGGAGGACTGGAGCGTGGCGCCGATCCCGGCCGCGCTGCAGGACCGTCGTGTCGAGATCACCGGCCCGACCGATCCGAAGATGGTCATCAACGCGCTGAACTCCGGCGCGAAGGTGTTCATGGCCGACTTCGAGGATTCAACCTCGCCGACCTGGCGCAACGTGCTGGCCGGCCAGCAGACGATGAAGGCGGCGGTGCGCGGCGATCTGGATTTCACCGCGCCGGCCACCGCCAAGGGCCCGGGCAAGCACTACACGCTGCGTCCGTTTGACGAACAGGCAGTGCTGATCGTGCGTCCGCGCGGCTGGCACCTGGACGAGAAGCACGTGCTGATCGACGGCCAGCCGATTGCCGGCGGCCTCTTCGATGCTGCGCTGTTCGCCTTCCACAACGCGCAGACCCTGATGGACAAGGATCGCGGCCCCTACTTCTACCTGCCCAAGCTGCAGTCGATGGAAGAGGCGGCGCTGTGGGAGACCGCGCTGTCGCACATCGAAGGCATGCTGTGCCTGCCGCATGGGCAGATCAAGGTCACCGTACTGATCGAGACGCTGCCGGCGGTATTCGAGATGGACGAGATCCTGTACGTGCTGCGCGACCGCATCGTCGGCCTGAACTGCGGGCGCTGGGACTACATCTTTTCCTATCTGAAGACCTTCCGCCGCCACGCCGACAAGGTACTGCCCGAGCGCGGCCAGGTGACCATGACCCAGCCGTTCCTGAAGGCCTATTCGGAACTGCTGATCAAGACCTGCCATCGCCGAGGCGCACATGCGATGGGCGGCATGGCTGCACAGATCCCGATCAACCATGATGCCGCCGCCAACGAGCAGGCGATGGCGCGGGTGCGTGCCGACAAGCTGCGCGAAGTCACTGCTGGCCACGATGGCACCTGGGTGGCGCACCCGGCGCTGATCCCGGTGGCGCGCGCCATCTTCGATGAGCACATGCCCGGTGCCAACCAGCATCACGTGCTGCGCCGTGACGTGCAGGCCAACCGCGATGAACTGATAACGCCATGCAGCGGCACGGTTACCCGCGCCGGCTTCGAGAACAACGTTGAGGTCTGCGTGCGCTACCTGGCCGCCTGGCTGGATGGCAACGGCTGCGTGCCCATCCACAACCTGATGGAAGACGCCGCCACCGCCGAGATCAGCCGCAGCCAGATCTGGCAGTGGCTGCATGCCGGCAACCAGCACCTCGACGACGGCACCGCGATCGATATCGCGTTGCTGGCCAGCACCCTGCGCGCCTTGCCGGCGCGCCTGGGCGACACCTCCGCACTGCCCGGTGGCAGCCGCATCACCCAGGCTATCGGCCTGCTCGACCAACTCAGCCGCGGTGACGAGCTGGCCGAGTTCCTGACCTTGCCGGCCTACCGGCAGATCGATTGACCCTTCCCCTTACGTACGCACCATCTTTTTAAGGACGACACGATGAGCACCTATCAGCAACAGATCGACGCCCTGCAGCAGGACTGGGACACCAATCCGCGTTGGAAGGGTCTGAAGCGCACCTACAGCGCCGCCGACGTGGTGCGCCTGCGCGGCAGCGTGCAACCGGAACATACCTTGGCCAAGCGCGGCGCCGAGCGCCTGTGGGAACTGGTCAATGGCGCTTCGAAGAAGGGCTACGTCAACGCCTTCGGTGCGATCAGCGCCGGCCAGGCGATGCAGCAGGCCAAGGCCGGGCTGGAAGCGGTGTACCTGTCCGGCTGGCAGGTGGCCGCCGACGGCAATACCTCCGAAACCATGTACCCGGACCAGTCGCTGTACGCCTACGACTCGGTGCCGACCATGGTCCGCCGCATCAACAACACCTTCCAGCGCGCCGATGAGATCCAGTGGAAGAACATCATCGACGGCAAGGTCAAGGCCGAGGACGCGATCGACTTCTTCCTGCCGATCGTCGCCGATGGCGAGGCCGGCTTCGGCGGCGTGCTGAATGCCTACGAGCTGATGAAGAACATGATCACCGCCGGTGCCGCCGCGGTGCATTTCGAGGACCAGCTGGCGGCGGTGAAGAAGTGCGGCCACATGGGCGGCAAGGTGCTGGTGCCGACCCAGGAGGCGATCCAGAAGCTGTCGGCCGCGCGTCTGGCGGCGGATGTGTTGGGTGTGCCGACCATCGTGCTGGCGCGCACCGATGCCGAAGCCGCCAACCTGCTGACCAGCGACTTCGACCCGAACGACACCCCGTTCATCACCGGCCAGCGCACCGCCGAGGGCTTCTACAAGGTCAAGAACGGCCTGGAGCAGGCGATCAGTCGCGGCGTCGCCTACGCCCCGCACGCCGACCTGGTGTGGTGCGAGACTGGCACCCCGGACCTGGGCTTCGCCCGTGAGTTCGCCCAGGCCGTGCATGCGGCCAGCCCCGGCAAGCTGCTGTCCTACAACTGCTCGCCCTCGTTCAACTGGAAGAAGAACCTGGACGACAAGACCATCGCCAGGTTCCAGGACGAGCTGGCCGCGCTGGGCTACAAGTACCAGTTCATCACCCTGGCCGGCATCCACATCAACTGGTTCAACACCTTCAAGTTCGCCCATGACTACGCCCGTGGCGAAGGCATGCGCCACTACGTGGAGCAGGTGCAGGAGCCGGAATTCGCCGCCCGCGACAAGGGTTACACCTTCGTCTCGCACCAGCAGGAAGTGGGCGCTGGTTACTTCGACGACGTGACCACGGTGATCCAGGGCGGCGCCTCCAGTGTGACCGCGCTGACCGGGTCCACCGAGGAAGAGCAGTTCCAGTCAGAAAAAGCCGCCTGAACGGCCTTCAGTGTTGATAGCGCAAAAGGGGCCTGCGGGGCCCCTTTTGCCGTTCACGGACCCCGGCGGCGGGCAGACAGGTGCGCTGGTGTGATGGCCGGCGGGTACTTCTTACGGCAGCGCACTAAGCTGTTTCCCAATCTGACGACAATTTCATGCCTTGGCGTACCCATGAGCATTTATTTTGGTGATAGTCTCGTGAGCTCCCCGGCCACCCAGTCGGGGTCCATGAGGCAGGGAGTAAGCGGCATGGGTTCAGGGGGTCAGGCGCTGGATGCAGAGCGCCCCGCCGGCGTCATGCCAGTCGGGGGCGCGTCGCTGCGTGCGCAACTGTCACCCCTGGAATTTGCCCTGTTCGCCCAGTTCGGCATCCGCCGCAGCTTCCATGCCGAGCAGCAGGTGTTCCGCCGCGGCGAAATGGGCACCTCGATGTTCATCGTGGTCAGCGGCGCGGTCAGCCTGGACTTCAGCGGCGGGATGTCGCCAAAGCAATTGGGCAGCAACGATTTCTTCGGTGAACTGGGCTTGTTGATCGAGCGCCACCCGCGCTCCTGCGATGCCCGCGCCTGTTGTGAAACCGTGCTGCTGGAAATCACCCACGAACTGTTCCACAGCCTGGTCGACCAGGACCCGGCGATGGTGGTGTTCTTCCTGCGCCGCACCCTGTCGCGCGTGGTCTCCAGCGAGCAGCGCCTGATCAGCCAGCTGAGCCGCCGCAACCAGGAGCTGGAAACCGCGCTCGGCAATCTCTACAGCACCAACCACGAACTCAACCACACCCGTGAACTGGTCTACAGCGATGATCTGACCGGCCTCAGCAACCGGCGCGCGCTGACGGCCTACCTGCAGGCCACGCACCGTTCCGGCAAACGCCCGCAAGGCCTGCTGCTGATTGACTGCGACGATTTCAAGGGCCTCAACGACGCTCACGGGCACCTGGTTGGTGACCAGGCGCTGCAACGCCTGGGCCGTATCTTGAGTTCGGTTGCGGGCAAGGACGACATCGCCTGCCGCCTCGGCGGTGACGAATTCTGCATCCTGCTGGCACAGGCCGACGCCGAGTGCCTGACCCGGGTCGCCAACTTCATCCTGGAGGCCGCGCGCGGCTGGATCAGCGATCCAAGGGTGGCGGCCGAGGTGTGCGCGGTGAGCATCGGCATGGCCCTGGTCGGTGACACCCACCATTGGAACGACACCTACTCGCGTGCTGACAAGGCCTTGTACGAAGCCAAGCGCCGCGGTGGCAACCGCGCGCAGTGGTACGCCGACGGTGCAGTGGGACAACGGCGACTGGGCTGACGGCGTGGACGGATCCGAGACCCCGGGCGGGGAAAATCGCCAGATCAAGACCCTTGTGCTCACCGACATCTGTGATTCGGTAGCGCTGGTCGAACGTCTGGGCGATGCCGCCGCCGCCGAGCTCTTCCGTACCCTGGACAGCCAGGTATTCACGCTTTTGCAACAGTGGAAGGGACGCCTGATCGATCGTTCCGACGGCATGTTCCTGCTGTTCGACGCACCGACCCAGGGACTGGGGTTTGCGCTGGACTACCTCGATGAACTGCAGCGCCTGGGCAGTGAGCGTGGGCTGCGGCTGCAGGCGCGCGTTGGCATCCATGTCGGTTACGTACTGGCTTGGCAGAACAGCGATGAAGCCGTGGCTGCCGGCGCCAAGCCGCTGGAAGTGGAAGGGCTGGCAAAGCCCACCGCGGCGCGCCTGATGACACTGGCACGGCCAAACCAGATCCTGCTGTCGGCGGTGGCCGAATCGTTGCTGCGTGGCGGCCAGCATGAGCTGGGTGAGCGTGCGGCAACACTGCAGTGGAAATCTCACGGCCGTTGGTACTTCAAGGGCCTGCCTGCCTCGCAGGAAATCTTCGAGGTCGGTGTGCAGGGCCACGCGCCCATGCGCATGCCGGCACGCTCGGGCAAGGCATGGCGGGAATTGCCGCTGTGGCGGCGTCCGCTGGCACTGGCGGCGGAAGTGGCGCTGCTGGCGGTGCTGCTGGTGTCGGGCTGGGTGATGTTCCGCACCGAGCCTGCCATTGCTTTTGCCGAACGGGACTGGGTGGTAGTGGGGGACGTGAAGAACCTCACCGGCAACACCCTGCTTGATGACCCGTTGGCGCAGGCTTTCCGCATCAGCCTTGAGCAGTCGCGCTACGTCAACGTACTCAGTGACATGACATCGCGGGCGACGGTGTCCCGCACCCGTCGGGATCCCACGACGGAGACCATGGGCCGGGCGCTGGCATCGGAGGTCGCATTGCGCAACGGCGCGCGCCTGGTGCTGCTCCCGTCCGTCTCGGAGGTAGGTGGGCGGGTGCGCATCAGCGTCGAGGTGATCGATCCGAACACGCAGACCACGATCCGTTCCGAATCGGTCGATGGCAAGGGCATCGGCTCGGTGCTGGCGTCGGTGGACAGCCTTACCGCGAAGCTGCGTACCGCGTTGGGCGAGTCCGCCAGTGCGGTCAGGGCAGGTTCCGACCCGTTGCCGATCGTGACCACCTCGAACCTGGAAGCATTGCGTGCCTATGCCCTGGGCCTGCGCAAGGCCAGGGACGGGGAGTGGCGGGCATCCCTGCAGATGTACAGCGAAGCGGTCCGCCTGGACCCGGAGTTCGCG
>Ga0256901_1000591_pt1 | contig 20340 bp, 27 predicted proteins | sample MC6MC0689MT_FD_190200 | JGI IMG/M metagenome (GOLD analysis project Ga0256901, IMG submission 190200) | Metatranscriptome of enriched soil aggregate microbial communities from Iowa State University, Ames, United States - MC6-MC0689-MT... | ecosystem: Environmental > Terrestrial > Soil >... | reverse complement strand
GCGCGCCGAGCCGGGCGTCGCCAGTCTGGAAGTGCTGCCATCACCGGCTGCAGACGCGCGTCCCGTCGGCGCTGTTGCAGCGGTAGCGGCTGCACCGCCGCCGGCCGCCGCGACCAAGCCCGAGCAGGCAACGCCAGCGGCCAGCGCGGTAACTGAAAGCAGGCCCGATGAGGCTAAGCCTGACGAGGCCAAGCCGGCTGAGCCCAAGCCCGTTGCCGCGGTGCAATGCACCAGTCTTGGTCCATACGCCACGCAGGCGCAGGCACAGGCGGCGCTGACCGCACTGGGCGCTGATGCCGCTCGCCCGCGTCTGCGCGAAGTACCCGGCAAGGCGGCCAGCAGCTACCGGGTCTTGATCGCCCCGGCGGCATCGCGCGAGGAGGCCCAGGCCACCGCCAAACGTATCGTCGAGGCAGGCTTCAGCGATTACTTCATCGTTTCCCAGGGCGAAGAGGCCAATGCTGTCGCCCTCGGTCAGTACCGCAACCGCGAAGGCGCAGAGCGCCGTCTGGCGACCCTGACCGCCGCCGGTTTCCCGGCCAAGCTGGCCACCAGCGGTACCGAGGTCGCCGCCAGCTGGTGGGTGGATACCGCCACCGCCGGCGCAGCCACTCCGGCCAGCTTGCAGCAGCGTTCGGCAGCAGCCCAACAACAGTCGTTGGATTGCGCGCGTCTGCGGTAGAATGACGCGCCCCACCACGGTGGGGCCTGGGAGCGCCTGTTCCTGGACAGGCTTTCCCCTGGCTGCCGCGCTACCATCGCGCAACCGCAGCACGTAACACGTCTTGCCGCTTTAGCTCAGTTGGTAGAGCAACTGTCTTGTAAACAGTAGGTCATCCGTTCGATTCGGATAAGCGGCACCATCGCCTGATCCTATGGCGTCCAAGCAAGTCCAGAATTCATACTAAGCCCGCAGAAATGCGGGCTTTTTTGTGCGCTTTGGTCCGAGCTTGTCCACGTACATCCAGCAACGTTGGGGGTACAAGTGGGGGTACATTTTGGAAAATGAAGTTCAGCAAGGAGGATGTACCCCCAATGGGTGCTAAGCAATTGACTGATATGGCCGCGCGAAATGCGAAGGCAAAGGACAAGCCCTACAAGCTGGCGGCAGGGGCAGGCCTCTACCTGCACGTGATGCCCAACGGGGCCAGGTACTGGCGGATGAAGTACCGCTGGGATGGTAAGGAGAAACTACTGGCGATCGGGGTGTACCCCGAGGTTTCGTTGAAGGAGGCTGGAGAAGCCCGGGATGAGGCTAGGGCGAAGCTTCGTGCGGGACGTGATCCCTCCGAGCACAAACAATTGAGCAAGCTCACCTCCAAACTGTCAGTGGATACCCGTTTCCAGGCGATAGCCATGGAATGGCTCGAGTCCCGGGGGGACTTGGCGCAGTCAACGCGGGAGAAGGCAGCATGGATGCTGGAGACCTATGCCTTTCCTTGGTTGGGCAAGAGGCAGATCAACGAGATTGGCACTGCTGAGGTATTGGCGGTGCTGCGCAGATTAGAGGCTCAGGAAAAGATCGAGTCCACGCAACGTCTTCGCCAGATCTGTGGGCAGGTCTTTCGCTACGCCGTGGCCACCGGAAGGTTGGATCGTGACCCGACCAGTGCTCTTCGTGGTGCTTTGAAGACGGCGAAGAATAGGCACTACGCGTCAATCACCGATCCGGCGAAGGTTGGTGAGCTGATGCGGGCAATTGATGGGTACACGGGGCAGCTCGTCACGCAATGTGCGCTCCGCTTTGCCCCCCTGGTCTTCACTCGTCCGGGGGAGCTGCGTAAGGCGGAATGGGAGGAATTCGATCTTGCTGCGAAGCAATGGAACATCCCTGGAGCGAAAATGAAGATGGGCGTAGCTCACGTTGTCCCGCTTTCCAAGCAGGCAGTTGCAGTACTTGAGGAACTGCGACCGGTCACGGGGAATGGACGCTACGTGTTTCCGTCCGTTCGGAGTTCAAGGGATCCAATGAGCGAGAACACTGTCAATGCCGCGCTTCGTCGCTTGGGCTACGGGACGGACGACATGACCGGACATGGGTTCCGGAGTATGGCTTCCACTTTGCTTCATGAGATGGGATGGACATCCGACGCGATCGAAAGGCAGCTTGCCCATTCTGAAAGAAATCCCATCAAAGCCGCCTACAATCGAGCGGAACACTTGCCTGAGCGCAAGAAGATGATGCAGGCGTGGGCAGACTACTTGGATAAGCTGAAGGGGAAAGGTCAGCCGCACCTAAAGTTGGTGGGCTGACTCTCCGTTTTTATGTCTTAGATTGCCCTGCGCGGCTGCTGTCGCGCAGGGCGCTATCGACCCATAGCGGCCATTGGTGCGGCCGCCGAGCCTGCCGCTGGGTCCGGTTATACGCCGGCTTGTTAGCCGGACCCGGTCACCCTAAGATCAAGCTGTATCAAGGGAAAAGCCCTCCATACGGTGCTTTGAGGGCGAGTCGTATAACCGGACCTACGGGTCCGTCTATTAGGTAATTGGCGTTCATGAGCAAGGTCATTGGTCGATTGGTTAAAGCAATGGCGCTGCTGATCGGAGTGCCTGCCGTGGGGTTGTTTGCTTACGACATGATTGCCGTGCGCCCGCATCTTGGTCTGATTCAGGACGTGCTCGCTCAGGCAAACCCAGAGGACGCAGCTCCTCCACAGCTCATTCGCGAGCTAATCGATGCAAACACGGGTTCGCCGGCACCACATGCAATCCGTCTGGCCATCTCACTCGTCTACTCAGATCTGGCAGAGGATCAATCTCATGTGCGCGACATGCTGTGGCGGATTCTCTTGCCAATGCACCTCAAAGAGTTGGAGTTGTATGGGCTATACGCAACGCTCGCCTACAACGGTAAAGACCATGGCCTTAGTAAGTTCGCGCAACGCCAGTACGGTCAATCGCTGGGCCATTTATCGCCAACGCAGGCAGCTGCGACCGTCGCCGTAACTCATGCGCCTACGCTGTACATATGTGATCCTGACAGGTTGGCTCGGCGGGCAGATGCACTCCTGCGCAGGGCTGGGCATGCACCCTAACAATTCATTCAAGCCGAACCCGCTTCGCGGGTCGGCTTAATTCCGGAGTTAGGGCGCATGAGCAAGACCGGCTTCATCTTGTGCTTTCTCTACTCGTTGATCGCCGGTCTTTGCGTCTGGGCTTCGGTCAGTTCCACAGGAGATACTAAAGGCGAATTCGTTCTTCTGCAGCTGCCGCTTGCGTTGCAGCTGGCTGCTTTGGATTGGTTGGGCTTGAGTTCCGCTTTGTCCAATCTGCCCTGGGTGGCGGCCTACATGCTAATTGGCCTTCCCACACTTGCTCTGCTTTACAGCGTCGGCTGGGCACTTGGAAAGCTGGTTCAGACAATGAGTCTTCGGGGGGGGGCGTCGTAAGCCCTAATAGTTCATTCAAGCCGATCGCTGCTTCGCAGTGTCGGGCATAGTTCTGGCGTTGAACGGCCGCTTCTGGCCGGAAGCGGACATTGCGCTAGTGGTCGATTTCCTACCACCAGAAAGATGACGTTGCGGATGAATCCTCACGAATCTAGATCCGCATATTTAGTCCCATCGGATACAACGTGGAAGTCTTGATCAGTTGCCTTTCGATCATATTGGCTGAGGCCTCAGGGATCCCATAAGCCGAGATGTCGTGCACACAGATCACGTTCTGGCCCTGCATCGCCCGCATAGCCTCGTGAAAACGGCGGTTCGAGTTCTTTTCCAGAGCATCTTCAACGTGCTCCATGTATCTCTGCTGCCACGAGGGCCGGGATCGGCCGACATAGCTCATGCCTTTGATCGTCTCGTAGCCGATACGGCTTTTGGTGAAAACAAACGCCTTTAATTGCTCTTCTGCAGTTCCACTCTTTTGAATTCTCTCAAGCTCTTCTTGAGTGAAAAGCGGCCGTTTGTAGGTATGCCGATAGACGATGTGATCACCGGTAGGTGTGTACTCCGTCGAGCAGTAAAGCAGGGGCACGCACACCAGTGTGCCGCCTCCGAACAAGCGATGTTTGCTTTCAGCGAAAAAACTGACCCCGCTCATCTGGCCGGGCTCCAGCATCAAAGTGAAAATCGAAGACCCGGTGTCCACGTCGTGATGGCCGACAAGCCGGATACCCGTGTGCGGGACTCCTGTGGTCGCTGAATCACGAAGTTCGCCCTTGAGGACATTCACACCTTGGTACCGCATGACCGCGTCCATGGCGACATGGCGAGCACCATTGCCGCGCTACCGATGAAGTAACAATGGCAAAGTTCTTGAACGATGAGCATGTTGTGCTCTATGCAGAGTTCCGGAAGAGCGGTTGCACGGCCTCTCCTGGAGTGAGGCAGCAGTTCGACAAGATCACTAAGGATATGCTGGCGAACGCGCGTTCGACGAAAGTCGTGGCTACCCCGATTCGAGCCCAGTTGGGCCTTCCCGAGTTGGAGTGAGCCAAATAGCTCTGGCGGGCTTGGCCCGCCAGAGCGATGCACCTGCGCTATCGGGGGCTTAGATCAGTGCCGGTACAGTTCCCTGAGCTTCTCAAGCTGTTCGCTGGTAGCCAGCTTGCTCTTGATCCTATCTAGGACGGCTTCGATTTCGTTGCGGTGCTCCGCTTCATTCGCGACCCCTGCAGTTGCACGCAGAGCGCGCCTGGAAAGGATTGCCAACGTGCGGAGCGTTTCGGATCGCTGTGAGTGATTTAATGAGCAGCTGGATCGCGCCATTTCTCCCTCGAGATCATCGAGGTCGGCTCTTGCATCGTCGTATTTCACGGCTGCGCTCCGAGCGCAGAGTGCGCTCTATCCGTACACCATAGGCTCTTTGAACCCGGCGGGTGTGACGATGCCCGATGTGTCTTGGGACGCAGGACAATTTGCATTGCCCGGGTTGCAAGTGATTAAAGTGGTACTTGGTTCTTCTGAGCGTAGAAAAGGATCGTGTCCTGATCCTCAGCGGCTGCTTTCATCGATCCGGCCCATCTCATGACTGCGCCTTTGTTCTGAATCAGGTCCCCCAGCTCGAGGCAGAGGCAATCTGCACACGGCTGCCCGCCTGGACTGGGTGCGCTACAGATGCGGCAGGGGAGCATCGTCGTCAACGAAGGCGAACGGAGCTGGTACGTGATTCTAGTCATCAGATCTTTGGACTTATTTACAGCGGTCAATCGTCACCTCAAAAAAATGGCTCCACAAACTGTGTGGATGCTGCTGAGCAGCGCATCGTGGATGATACGTGAGTGAGCCTGTACGCTTTCCCGCGACAGGCGATGTGGGGTGACGCCCCCTGGGCGGGACTGCGCGACCTACGAGCCTGGCCGAGCCGCTTGTGAGGTGTGGGCGAGGCGACGTTGGGACAGGCTTGTGATCTAGACTGCGGAGCTGCCCAAGCAGAGGGTTGAGCGGCTCGGTGAAGGGCGCAGCTAGGGTAGCTGGCGTTCCCTTGCTACGAGTATTATTTGAAGTGCTGATAGGGGGCCACTTGAGTATCTTCCATTACACCAAGGCATCTACACTGCCTCTGATCCTTGCCAATAAGACCATCCGGTTTACTCGAGCCGATAGGCTGGATGACCGATCAGAGGTTCCATTCAGGGCTGCAGAGCTAGACCCCAGATTCTACTTCCTCAGCTCCTGGACTACGTCGCAGTCAGAGCAGGCCGCACAATGGAGCATGTATGGGGACAATTGGCGTGGGATACGTATTGGACTGCCTGAATCCCCGTTCCCGTGGTCGACAATACAGCCATCTATTAGTCGCAAGCTGCCAGACGGACGAAATATTGGTTTCAGGTGCGAGCCCGTAAGAACCCCTTACAGTGAACAGGCTGTTTTTGGCAACGGATACATTCTCGTGCCAGATCCGACTGTTAACGAACAGAATTTCGGCGCTCCTGTGAGGTACGTCGATGACCCTGCAGCCTCAGCGCTGCGCTTTGTCAAAGAAGACGCTGAGCTTCTCACTGTTAGGGGATCAATAACTTCCCTCGCTCGGATAAAAGGTCGCGGTTGGTCGCATCAGGACGAGTTTCGATTCGCATTATTCGCGGTAGCTGGCCCATCACTGAAATATGATGACGATCGGGTTGGCTACGGCAAGGCCTATTTGGATACCCTCGAAGCTAGGTTCGTTTCTCGAGAGAGACCGCTTATGGGTCATTCGGAGGCTACGTCAATTGATTTGCCTTTACGTGACGGCGTGCTCGACGAGTTGTCAGTGACCTTAGGTCCGGGCATCACTGACGAAAACAGGGCCGAAGTAATGAAGGCCATCGAGCAATTCGCCCCGAGCGCGCAGGTCACGACGAGCAAGATGACCCCGAATATCTAATGGCACTTCTTCGATCGCAAGAGCTTGGTCATTTTCAAAAGCTGCCCAAACCGTGCCCAAGCATGCCCAGACAGGTCATAGCACCTCTAACCAAAGAAAAAGCCCGCCGACCGTACTTGCTTGGCGGGCTAGACGTTAGTTGGCCTTCCTACGCTTCCAAAAGTGCCGCCATCTGTTAACCATTCTTCGCGATGCATGTAAATCGGTGCATAGTGCGGTGCACTCTGTTCTAATACGGGCAACTTTGTCGCTGTCAGCCTGCCTTTCCTTGGCTTGAAAATCACTACCCGTGATGAGTTCATAGAGGGCATCGACGTGGTTGTTGACCTGAAACAGGTCGCCAACTTGATTTTCAAGGCCGGTAAGCATGTCTACTCTACTAACCAGGGCTTCCCACAACCCGATTACTTTCAGCGCCGCCACACTGTCATCTGGGCCAGCAGGGGATGCCCAATAGGCTAGCGCTTCCACACGTAGTAGCAATGTCGCTGATTCGATATCGTCGATCCGCTTTTCTAATCGAGTTGCAGTGCGATTAGTCTTGTTCGTCCAAGTGGTAGCACCAATACCCGCAAGGGCTCCACTCACGCCGCCAATAACCGCTGCTAGGGTTCCATCCCATACGGATGCCATATCAAAGGTCCGGCTCTTCAGCGTCGCTGATATAGTGCTGGATTCTTGCTTTGTATCGCTTTCCGGCGGGGGAAACTCCGGTCAGGACAAGGTGGCTGCGCAAGAAGTCTTTACTTAGGCCTTCACGAACCAGGCCGCCAAATGCCTCTTCGAGGAAAGAAGAGCCGAATCCTGCTGTGTCATCTAGTATTACTTCTACCTTCTCAAATTCCTTCAGAGCGGGGCGCAATAATGATTCTCTGAAGAACTCACCGCTATAGTCTCCATCAGACAGGTGACGGCCCGCAGGGACCGAAGAGAAGTCCTTGGCGATGTCAATTGTCTTGGTTCGGTTGGTGACCATAATCTTCAATTACCCACTCAATAAATGTTCCGTTGAACTCCGTCGCTAGCTGACTGGAGACCTCGCTTTCGAAATCGGTACGGCTATCTCGCTGGAAACGGTACCGCCCTCTGTTTGCAATTACGTGGAGATGCCCTTTCGATTCATGGGTTGATACATATCCCTTGATGTTCTCCCGTAGACCTTTGCCTCGATGGATTTCGCGAGTTTGGGATCGATTCGCCGAGTCTAAGGAGAAGGCCGCCGCGAGAAGCTTTGCATCGTCTTTTAGAACAATTGGACCTAGTGCACGCCGTAAAAGTTCCCATTTGCCATCCCTCGCAATTGTTCTGGCAATACCGACCCCATGGTCGACGACCAGCACTGTCATCCTATTCTGGGAAGTGTTCACAGAAGCTGAAATCCACCAACGCTGGGTGTCTGAGCCATCTGGCGCCCGATACGCATGCTGCTTCACATTTGTCATTGCTTCCACGAGGCCGTCGTAAAGAGCGGGTCCGTCAACCAAGGCTGGACCAAGATCCTCGATGCTCTTTTGCAGCGCTACAGCAGGAGGCCCGACGTTGCGGCTACCGGTCAAGAACGGGACGTAACGATCCTCTCCAGGAACAATATCTCCGTCAGGAACATTCCTGGTGCGGAGTACTTCAAAAAAACCCATCTCTTTCAGCCGCCTGCGGACACTGGGCACCCATTCATTGGCATCCACTGCTCTCAACCACTTGTGGCGAGTTTTCTCTCTCCACCGGTCGCACTCTGCCACCATGAGAAGAGCAGCCGCTGGAGATATCTCGCGTAGTGCCTTCAGGTCGATCATGAACTTGGCATTGAGGGTCCTGGTCGCGAACCGGATGCTTTTCAGGAGGCTAATCGTGCTCTCGTAGTTTTCTTCCAAGTCTAGAACGGGAGGAGGTGTAATTGTCCGGACATACCTCCTCTTGTTGCTATGCTCAGTAAGCGGATGGAGCTTCCTGGGAGCAATGATCCGGATATGACCCATCTGAACGAGCCAAGCCTGCCGTTTCCGGTAAGTGATCCGTAAGCGCCTGATACGGCTACGCTCTCGCGAGGACGAAGCGGTCCGGCGCTTCCATGCAGCATCCTTGGCCAAGAGTTTCCCCCTCTTCCTGTGGGATGCAATCATAGCTTTTCGTTCAGACCTGTGCGCTCGTCGTGCTTGGGCTGCCCCTGGAGGGCGAGTGCAGTAGGGGAATGGGGCACTGCGTGGGAAACCTGCCACAAAAGCTGCCCAAACCCTGCCCAAGCATGCCCAATGTGGCCCAAGTGGCGAAGCACAACGAAAAAGCCTGCCGAGCATAAGTGCTTGGCAGGCTTAGTTTTTCTGTCTTTTCATCGGGGCTGGCAGTCAACCTATCGGCGACAGTGCACCCTCGGTGAGGCTGGCCACCTCCAGCCAGTCCTGCGGCGTCGCCGCGGCCGCGCTGCAGGACTGGCTTGTCCGGACTGGCATCAGCCCTGGCACCGTCCTGCAGCGTACAGTCAGCTCAGCCGGACGCGACTTCTGGCACGGCTCAATCCAGTAGCTCGATGTCCGTCTTTGGCCGGAAGTTGCCGTTCGGCGTGTCGAGCTTAAGTGTTTGGCCTCATCGAGATGCTGCCTTTGATTGAAACTTGTTTCAGACCCTTAGTACTACGTTGAAGCAGGATCCTCCTGCTTTGTGTGTGCGCCGCGCATCGGCGTATCGCTTCGAGTGCTAGGCATGAGAGACAAATCCGAGTTCCTCTACTGCGTCTTCATCGTGGCTGCGGCCGTCTTGTCGGCCGTAGCCCGTTGTTCGTTCACACGCCCCGACCAGTTCGGCCGCGATTCCTACGACTAAACCAACAATCCAGATAGACCCACAAGGCCCGGCACTGTCCGGGCCTTGTGCGTTATGTCGTCTATGAAGGGAGACCGAGATGCATCACGTTGAAACCATGGCCTATGCAGGCCAAGTCCCATGGCACGGCATCGGAAGCCAGTTGGCCCCCAACCAGCCCATCGAAGTATGGCGCGAACGCGCCGGCATGAACTGGTCCTTGGAGGAGGCGGAAGTGCGATTTGCCGCCGAGGCTGAAGATCAGTATCCCGTTCGGGCGTTCCCCGGGCAGAAGGTGCTTTATCGTTCTGACACCAAGCGACCGTTGGCAGTGGTGTCCAAGCGCTATCAAGTAGTCCAGCCGCGGGAGATCCTTGAGTTCTACCGCGACCTGACGCGGTACAGCGGCTTTGAGCTGGAAACGGCAGGCGTTCTTCGCGGCGGGCGGAAGCTCTGGGCATTGGCCCGTACTGGGCAGGGTGTAGCCCTAAAGGGACAGGATCAGGTCAACGGGTACCTTCTTCTTGCTACGGCCTGTGACGGAACGCTGGCTACCACCGCCCAGTTCACCTCAGTTCGCGTGGTGTGTAACAACACGCTGCAGATCGCTGTTGGGGATCGAACCGGAGGCATCAAGGTCCCGCATCGCAGTGCTTTCGATGCTGACCGGGTCAAAAGCCAGTTGGGTATTGCTGTTGAGGGCTGGCATGGCTTCGTGGAGCGGATGCGGATCCTTTGTGAGACACCTGTGAACCCTGACGCAGTCGATGGGGTGCTGCGGAATTTGCTCACGTATCCGGCTGCTCAGAATGGGAAGCTAGTCGTGAATGAGCAGGCTGTAGCCAAGGTGCGGACGCTGTACGACGGGCAGGGGAGAGGATCTACCTTGAAGACCAGCAAGGGCACCGCCTTCGGTCTCCTCAACAGTATCACCGAGTTCGTGGACCACCATCGACGGGCGCAGAGTACGGAGAACCGCTTGGATGCAGCCTGGTTCGGTCAGGGGGCATTGCTAAAGCAAAAAGCTTGGAAGGAACTGTTAGGGGAAGCCGCATGAACGTATCGCTGCAGAAGCAACGCCTGGCAGAGCCACCTTGCGGTTTGAACGACCGTGACAGCTCCGTCCTCTCCCAAGCACTGGAAATCCTAGAGAGCAGAGCAATGGTCAGTGGCCTTCTATTGGGAGATCCGGATGTAGCTGGAAGGTTCTTCCGCCTGCGTCTCGGACATGAGATCCGCGAGCACTTCGAGGTGGCGTTCCTCGATGCCCGTAACCGCCTGATCGCCGTAGAACGGCTGTTCTCAGGTTCCATAGATGGTGCTGAGATCCATCCGCGGATTGTCGTCCAACGTGCCTTGGCGCTGAACGCAGCAGCGGTCCTACTGGCTCACAACCACCCTGGCGGGCATTGCGAGCCGTCAGCAGCGGATCGAGCCATCACCAAGCGGTTGAAGGAAGTACTGGCGATGGTGGAAGTGAGGGTCGTCGACCACCTTGTGGTGTCGGCAAGCCAAGGTACTTCGATGGCTCAGCTCGGGCAGATCTGAAGGCCCGGATATTTAGGAGAACAGCATGAAGGAAACGGAAACGTCCTGGTCATCAACCAGGGCGGCAATAGCTCGTGCCAAAGCGGCTGATCTAGACCGACAGGCCCGGGAGGTAGAGTGCTCAGCTGCCGATGGAAACTGGCGCATGAGGGCGCGGGGTAGAGAGGCTGCGGAACGTCTACGGCGAATGGCAGGTCGCTACTTGGTGAAGGCCCTGAAACTCGAAGAAGGGCTAGATGCCCGGCTTACCCAAGATCTCTTCGAGTAGTGCTTTCCGGCGTACTGCTGGGAGGCTAGCGAGAGCGGCCAAGGCCTGAGCGAGACGAGCCTGCTGTACTTCGCTTTCATCACCTATCAAAAGGATCGCGTCTGCCATAGCGGCGGATGACGCCAGCAAGTACGCGGCCGGCACCTGAAGAGCATCAGCCAACGAAAACAGTGATTCCAAACTTATGGCCATGGACTCGCTCTCGTAGCGGCTTATGCGTGCCGAGGCAGTGTCCTTATCAAGTCCCATTCGAACTCCGACTTCGCGTTGGCTAAGCCCTCGAAGCAGTCGGGCTTGGCGCAGACGCGCAGCCACCACGCCTCGGGGTTCGAGGGCAGGGCCGGCCATTAGCAGGAGGTGACCGATGTAGTCATGCCAACAGGATGACGGATGATCTACGCCCCGGGTAGACTCTACGTATCACGTAAGTTTATTGCAAGTTTTGAGCTCGGCTCTGTGTTCGCTAACGGCGTTGTAGGGGAATCGAGCGGTCATGTTGAGGAGGGAAGAAGTGGGAGAGCTATGGCCATGGATATAGCCGGCATAACGAATGGAGGCACATCGATGGCTCGTCCTCAGGAGAGGGCCTGATGGCAGATGAAAATCACTACGAAGTCCTCGGGGTACGCCCCGAGGCACCAGTCTGGGAAATAGAACTGGCCTACAAGGGCCGACGGAGCCAATACCACCCTGACCGATACGCCGCAGGAGACGAGGTCGCCGTCGCATGGGCGACCGCCAAGATGCAGGCCGTGAACAAGGCCTATGCAGTCCTCAAGGACCCGGACCAACGCGAACGCTTCGACCGTAGCCAAGCGTCGGCGAAGCCTGCTGATCCAGGCCCCCGGAAGGAACGATCCAAGGCCCCAGAGCCTCCACCGCTCCGCTCACTTCGAGAGGCCCTGGAAGGGCTCGAGTTCAGCAATGAGCCCTTCGAGCGGGTGTTCGTGGCTCCGAACATCCCAAGGAAGAAGCTCCAGGGCGCTCTGCACAGCTACGGGGAGAGGCTGCGGGCCCAGGACGTTGTCGTGCTCATCGACGACACCGTGTTCGGCGGTGCCAGGGAAGGCGTGCTGATCACCGAAACCCAGATCCGAGGCAAAGCCAAGTTCGAGCGGGCAGAGATTCGGTTACTGGGCTGCTTAACAGAAATCACCGCTCACGGTGCGCACATCCGGATCCATGGCGAGCCCTTCATCACGTTGAGTGTTCCCAACGCCGACGACCTGCGACGGCTGTTCAGAGCCGTCAGCCACCACCTGCAAGAAACCAACTGATCTCAACCAACAGGGGAATGACATGAGGTACCTGAAAGGCCTTTACGGCGTGCCTACGCATCGCGGCCATCTGTTTCGATATGTGGGGCCGCTAAGCGTGCAAGGGTCTTTTCTACAACTTAGGACAGGGTTTGATCTGGCCGGTAGTGGTCTTCCCTTCCCTCGGAAAGATGATCGGCGCTGTGGTTTGAATCTTGGCGGCTTTCGCCGTCCTCGTGCAGGTGAAGAGGCGATAGGCATGAGCCTTCGGAAACCAGCACTTATCCCGATGCTGATGGTCGTTCTGGCACTCAGTGCATGCAGCAGCGAGCTCGACAAATTGCGCGGCAAATTCGTCGATAACTGCGTGGCCGGCGGTGCACCGAAGTCAAGCTGTAAATGTGCCTTTGACAAGCTGCAGCAACACTACGGGGAACAGGGGCTGCTGGTTATCGAGAAGCAGAGTGTTCCGCCGCCCGATCTTTCCGACCGGCTCTTTGCAGCAGCGGGCCAGTGTCGAAGCCGCTGACGGATCTTGGCGCCATGTTCAAGAAATAGAGCGCCGACCAGACCGCTGGATAACTCTTGCGGCCGAGCGTCGGCCACCCGCCCATACAAACAAGGAACTTCATGAAACGTATCAACTACGTTGCAGCCATGCTTGCTGCGCTTCTTCTTGGTGGTTGCAGCAAGCCAGTCCTGGACTGGCGCAATGCAGAACTGAGTAACGGCAAGATCTATGAATCCGGCTCCAACGAACCCTTTGATGGAAGGGTGACCGGTGTACCGCACAAGCAGCTCGAACCGCTCCTGGGCTCTCTGAGGACCATCCTTCAGAACCTGAACACCAATCAGCCCACCAGCATGACCGCACTGCTGGGCAACTTGGACTATGTCTGCGATGTGGAGGTGGAAGAAGGGTTGGTAGGTGGTCAGTACATCTGCCGCTATCCGCAGTCACAGGTCGTCGCCTACGAAGGCAAGCGGACCGACGGTGGTCTGGATGGGGAGACAGTGTTCCGCACGAAGACAGGCAGTCCCGGCGTCATCCTGACAATGCAGAACGGCCGCGTGGAAGGGCCGATCAAGATCTACTTCGCCGAAAAGCCTGGGCAACTCTCCTACCAGGCGACGGCTGTGAACAATGGTCTGGAAGGAGAGGCGATCAGCTATTACCTGAATGGTCAGGTCAAGGTAAAAGCTAACTTCAAAGGTAGCGTTCCTGTAGGGCTGTGGGAGGCCTACTGGGAAGAGAACGGGGCGGTCTCAGAGCGGGGCCTGTACGAGGGCGGGAAGCTGGTCTCGCAGACACACTATCTGCAAGACGGCACGGAATACCTGACGGAACCAGAAATGTGGGCGCTCCATCGTTCGATCTCGGAAAGTGATGATTTCACTCTGACACCTAAACAGGATGTTCTGCTTACAGAGGCAGAGAAGCGATACAACGCAGTACGCCTGCTGACGCCGGCCCAGCGCGAAGCGAGGTATCAGGCGGAGCAGGAGAGCATTCGGGCTGACAAGATCGCTCGTGGTCTGGATCCGGACTGTTGGGTCTGTGATGGATCAGACAAGAGGAACTGATGCGGTAGTGAAGGAAGATAGCGGGCGTGCACAAGCACGCCCGCTCCATGCGCGTGGTTATTTTTTTCCAAAACGACTCCAGGAGAGGGTATGAAGAAGGTAGGTATGTTGGTGGGAGCCATGTTGGCCGTACTGGCGCTTGTAGGTTGCAAGAAGGAAGCGGCTCTCACCCAGGCCGGTGACATCAATCTAGCCGGATGCGAAGTTCCCGCGGGTTTGACGGCTGCACAGGCGGAGGCGATTAGCTGCGCACCTGCGCTGGCAGAGCCTCAGATCGCAGCAGAGCCATCTGCAGCTGCGTCGGACGAGAGCGTCATCAATGATGCACTGGCTCGGCAGGCTTTCATCTTCGATCAGGCTGATGAGAACGTAGAAGCGAGGAAGTTCGCCGAGGGCGACCTCAATGGCGACGGTGTCAGCGATAAGGCTGTGTTGTTTGTACTGGAGGCTACCAATGGTGGTAATGCTTACGCCACGCATCTGGCTGTATTTGTCAGAGAGGCTGGCGCATTGACGTATGCCGACTCACTGCCGGTGTCTGGTTACGGTGAGGGTGTTCAGGATTTCACGGTCCAAGACGGAGCGGTTGCGATGAAGATCCTAGTACAGGGACCTGATGATGCCACCTGCTGTCCCTCAGTGGAGAAGAATGTGAGCTACGTTCTTCAAAACGGGAAGTTGATTGAAGCTAAGCCTGTCAATGCAGCTTACTGATTCAACTGATGCTCAAAGCATGATGGGTAGTTTCTTACTCCTATGTGCATAAGGTATGAGAGAAGCCGGCCACTAGTACTTACACAACCCTCAGCCAACGACATGCACTAGATGCAATAGAAGGGAGGGGGAATTGCAGAGCGCGCACTTACCGTTTCTCCAAACTCATCAGGCTAAGTAGTTTTCAAGCCACCCCAGAGAGGCCAGTGACCAACGTCACTGGCCTTTCTTCGTTCCAGACAATGAGGGTCACCGTGTCAACATTTCATCTAGAGGTAAAGACTGGCGCCAAGGGCAGAGCCGTAGGGCATAGCGCCTATATCTGTCGCGAAGGACGGTATCGGTCACGGGAGGACTTGGTCGACGTAGGGTGCGGGAACCTACCTTCTTGGGCAGAGGGAAGTGCTCGAGCGTTCTGGGCCGCAGCGGATGCACATGAGCGCATGAATGGTGCCGCGTACAGGGAGTTCATCGTTGCGCTCCCAAACGAGCTTGTCGGTAGTAGGTCGAGAGAGTTGGTGCAGGATCTCATTCACTTCCTGGCAGGTGCGAAGCCCTACGAGTACGCGGTGCATTCACCCGAGGCGTCCCTCGAAGGAGGAATGAATATGCACCTGCATCTGATGGTGTCAGATCGCATGCCGGATGGGATCCAACGATCCGCCCCGCAGATGTTCCGGAGGTACAACTCCTATAGGCCTGAAACAGGCGGATGCAGGAAGGATGCGTGCGGCAGAACGAGCGTGCAGGTAAGTGAAAGCTTGATTGAAACTCGCCAAATGGTTGCGAGCATCATTAACGAACACTTGCAGCGCAATGGCATCACGGAGCGTGTTGATCACCGGACATTGAAGGAACAGGGTGTCGGACGCAGTGCGGAGCGTCATCTGGGGGCGTTCCGTATCCGGGGCATGTCGGAGAACGAGCGGTCGGCCTACGTGGATGCCCGGCAAGCCATGCGGGGGCAAAGGGTGCTTTGACCTAGGCCGGACCATGAACCTGAAAACCGAGCGATTTCGCCCCAACTGGGGCATTGTCGCATCGTGTGCATGTGCTTCCGGTCTGAAAAGGCCGGGGCCGCTCCCTTCTGGTAGTCACCAGAACAGAGAAAGGCCGCTCCTCTCGGAGCGGCCTTTCTTGTGCGGACGACGGAGGTCAAAGCGCCCCGGGACGATCAAAGAAGGCGGGGTTGAGCTCAATGACGAGCTTGCCACGTCCGTAACGGCGTTCAGGTACTACGCGGATGACATCCTCCTCCTCCAGTAGGTCCAGTGCGGCAACAAAGCGTGCCTGATGGCGAACAGGGCCGTCCTTGCGAACGTCATTGCGGTAGACCCAGGTGCGACCGCGGGTCCAGTACTTCGTGCGCATGCACCCTATCAAGGCCCGGGCGTCCTTCTCGTCTTCTGGAAGGTCGTTGTGGTCGCCGAACTTCTCGAGGAACTCATCGTGATAGAAGCGTGTGACGTTGATGGCACGCTGCAGCGTCGCACGCTCGATCACCTCACCTTCGATACCCTCAAAGTGGTGGAAGATGCCGGCGATACGGCTGGCGATCTCCATGGTCTTGGAGGCCGCATCACGGATGCTGTGGTAGGCGCCGCCCTTGGCGAGCTGCGGTTCGATGATGTCGTAGACCTCCTTCCACAGTGCCTTGGCATCGGTCGAGAAGCGCAGCACCTTCTTGCTGTATTTGCCGTTGGCATGGCGCTGGTCTCGGGCTTCCAAGAGCGCGGTCATGCGCTTGTGGAAGGCCAGCACGTTAGCGCCGTGCACCGGCTCCTCGTCGGTCAGCTCCTTGGCAGCACGGTAGCCCTGAGTTGACTCGGGATGGCAGAATACGAAGCGAGCAAGAAACCCGGATGCCCGTGCCGTACTGTTCTTCATCTTCAAAAAATCCTGGAACAGTTCCTCCTGGATCATGAAACTGAGCGTCAGGCGCGGGTCGGTGACTTGGACTACCTCATCAGCGCGGTCAAGCATAACCAGCGAAGGGGCATCCCACAGTTTGTTCAAGGTTGCAGAGTTGCGGAACGCGCCGCTCTTCAGGAGTGTTGCTCCCTCATCGCTAAGCATTGCGAGGGACTTGCCATCACCCTGCACCGCATTGATCAAGCCGCGCTCGGTGGCGTCCTGCACAATAATGCGGGTGCTTGCCGGCTTCACAGGTTCGGCTGCCTTGTGCATGGCAAAGCGCTGGCGCAACTCGGTGGTGTCACCATCCTTTGCGATGGTGCTCGTAATCAAGCGATTGATCGCCTTGCTCTCGATCTCCCAGAAGCCGTGATCGACTTCGTACTGCTCCATCGCGGCCTTATACACGTTGGCGTAAGACAATTCATAGTCGTAGATCGGCTTCATAACCAGCTTGTCCGTGGCCGTCTTGCGCTCGCCGGATTCCGCGACAGTCGCCAGATACAGCGCACAGGGCGTTGTTGCGCCATAAGGCAGCATGACATCGACGTCGGACTGGCATGCGATCGACATGCCGGTCAGGAACGATGTGGCAACCAGGGAATCCGGTGCCTGGATGGTCTCCATGGTTTCCTCAATGGCCAGTGCAACCGGCTTGTAAAACTCGTTCACCGGGAACGCGAAGGTGGGGATGCGCTTGTTCATTAGAGTGCCTTGTCGGTGCTGGGGGTGGAGGTGGCGGCGGCCTGCGCTGCCATGAGTTCCTTGAAACGGGCGGGGTGCAACTTCAGGCCCTGGGTCTCCAGCACCTCCAAGATCGCCTTCTGGCTCACCTGCTTGTTCAGCAGCTCCACGATGGTCGGGTACAGCAATGCAAACAGCTGGGCTTTCTGATGCTGCTGCTTGGGCTGCAGTGCCTTGAGTGCATCCGTGCAACGGCCAGCCTGGTCCAGCAGGCGGTCGTCGGCATGCATGACGGTATTGTTGTCGGAATTCATCTGCCTTCCCCTTACCGTGCCGGCTGCGCGGCAGCGCAGGCCAAGACATAAGCCATCACTTCCGAGCGCCACCACGCGGTAGGCGAACGGTCGGAGGTGCCGAGCTTGAAAGGCTTCGGAGCGCGGGCGTCGTATGCCGGCAGGCGCGCATTGAGGCGGGCATACCAGGTGCTCTTGGACAGGCCGACGATCGACAGCACCTCGGGCAGGCGGATCGCCTGGTCCAGTACAGGGCTGCGCTGGAACGTCTGGAGGATGGCCTCCAGACGTTCGATGGTTTCGCTGCTGATAGGCAGCGTGTTGGCGCTGGCTGCGGCGAGGTTGGCTTCCTTAGTACGGGAAGCGGCGGGGCAGCTGCTAGTAGCAGTTGTAGCGTTGTGCAACACGGGTTTCTCCTTGGTTGGCCGCGGTGTTTTGCGGGGTGCAGGGAGAATGACCTTTAGTGCCAATTTCGAGAATTTACCCGCCGGCGGGGTTCTTTACTTGATTCTTACTATCTGATAGGCCGTATGTTTTGGTCCGCTCATGTAGCTCTTTGAATGCCTTCCTGAACCCGGAACTCTCTCGAATGCCTTGCTTCTTCTTTGTCAGCGCCATGAGCATGTTGTGCATGCGTTCGCTCACGGATGTAGCGGCGGCGCTGCCTTTATTGTTCCAGTTCTTGTAAGCAGCAACTGCTTCGGAGTACTTAGGATCGAGCGCGATCAGATCCGCGATGACGGCGCATAACTCATCGGCAATACTGATATTTCTGGAGACTTTGTAGGAATTGACTACTTCCACTGCTATGGCGACGATTGCATCTCTAGGAGCAGTGTCTATTCCCTTTTTGCCTCTTGCCCGCTGTGCTTCTGCCTCGGTGATTGGCGAGTAGGTCGTACCGAGGTAGAAGTTTCCCTCTAGAAGCGCGTGTAGTGCCCGAGCTTCATCCGAAGCGTTGTAGGCATTCCTTGCTTCAATCCAGAAGGCGATGGCAATCTCAAGCGCATCGTCCACATCGATGGTGGCTTTGGGCTTGAGCGTGTCGCGCTGTAGTTGAAGGTGCTGCAACTTCGAGTACGCGACTTGTCTGTAGTATGCCCCTTCTCCTTCGATACGGGAGAGCTGGACGCCCGCCCATGCCTCAGCGATCTGGTTATCGAGGTCGGCGAACGCTTTAGAGTTCTTGAGGATCTTCCGGACCTTCCAGTTTGCGTAGTCGGTAGCGTTGCCGTGCTTCGTTAGCTGCTTGCATGCTCTTTCCCATAGCTCTGAGAAAGGGCAAGGATCGAATTTTCTGTTCTCATGCGCGCTTCGGATTCTGGCGAGTAAGCGCTCGAACAACAGGGCGGTCGTGGGCAGTCTTTCGCCGCTGTCATAGGTTCCAGTTGGATGACGGTTGCATGGCCTCGGTGATGTTGGAACCAGGGGTTGGTCCGAGGGGTACATACGCCAAGCGACCGAAGTCTTGGGGGAAAGGGTGCTCACTAAATTTTCGATAGGCATAGACTCTTCCTTGAATGAACTGCTGCTTTGCATTGTTAATTGCAGTTGACACGTTAATGCGAGCTTCTCGCTGACTCAGAATCTAATGTAGCGAGAAAGCCGATTTTTAAAGTTCATCATTTTGGGGGATTGACGTTGCGCTGGTTCTTGCTCTAGCCATCGGCGGCTTTTGCGTCCCCTTGTTGTGACCCGAAATTTCGCTGTACTGACTTCAAATTGAGCACGCCGGAAAGTTTGCGGAAGCCGGAGGCGAGCGTGTGCAAATTTTTGGTGCAGACGGAATTCTAAATCGCTTTAGTTTGAAGGCGCCCGACAGAACGAAGACAGCAGTAGGGGCTCAGGGAAAGAATGGAAAGTGCACTCGATTGAAGTCCCTCTAGGACTCAACGACGCAGCCCGCGTATCACTTTCGCCAGCATCTTGACTCCCTCTTCGAGTTCGGGAGGGGCGTGGGCAGCGAAGCCCATCAGAAAGCCCGACGTAGGGGCGTCCGATGCGGATAACGAGGTTAGGCCGAGCAGATCGATGCCGGCGCCATGTGCGGCGTCCACGGCGTCGGCTTCGGGCAGGTCGCGGACGAAGACGCAGGGCATCTGCATGCCGCCTGCCGGCACGCGGGGCTCCATGAATTCGGACAGGTGTTGTCGGACCAGCTCTGCTAGCACGTCCCTTCGTTCTGCATACACCGCGCGCATGGTACGCACATGGGCTCCGAAGTGGCCGCCTTCGATGAAGCGCGCGAGCGTGAGTTGGGGGATGGGGGCGCTGTGGCCATCAAGCAGGGTGCGTGCGGCGGTCATTGGCGCGATCAATGGAGGTGGAAGCACCATGTAGCCGATGCGAAGACCGGGGAACAGTGATTTGGTGAAGGTGCCGATGTAGATGGTGCGCTCGTATGGATCGAGCCCTTGTACGCAGGCAGTCGGTTTGCCTGCGTAATGAAACTCGCTGTCGTAGTCGTCCTCAATGATCCAGCTGTCGTGCGCCCTGGCCCACTCGATGATGGCCAGGCGCCGGTCCAGCGGCAGCGTTGCGCCGGTAGGGAACTGGTGCGAGGGTGTTAGGAACACAGCGCGTGCAGCGCCGCCGGGCTGCAGGCTGGCCTCAAGCAGGCGGTCGACTTGCAGTCCATGCGCGTCGACCGGAACAGGCACGCAATGCAACCCAGCAGCTTCGAAAGCTTTGCGTGCACCGTGGTAGCCGGGGTCCTCGATGAAAATCCGCTCTCCTGCATCGAGCAACAGAGTCGCGCACAGCGTCAGTGCCTGCTGGGAGCTGGTCAGTATCAACACGCGATCGGGTGTGGCACGCGCGCCGCGTTCCAGGTTGACGTAGTCAGCAATGGCCTGTCGCAGTGGCGCCATGCCCTGCGCGGGGCTGTGCAGCAATGCCCGGGTGCCGTACTCCTTCAGGACCTGCCGTTCCAGCCGTTTCCAGATCTGCAGGGGAAAGCTGCGCGTCTCCG
>Ga0256901_1000583_pt1 | contig 20421 bp, 21 predicted proteins | sample MC6MC0689MT_FD_190200 | JGI IMG/M metagenome (GOLD analysis project Ga0256901, IMG submission 190200) | Metatranscriptome of enriched soil aggregate microbial communities from Iowa State University, Ames, United States - MC6-MC0689-MT... | ecosystem: Environmental > Terrestrial > Soil >... | reverse complement strand
TGTTCATAGTATTTTTGGAGGTTCAAGTTATAATCTTTGGATTGAGATGTTATTAATCATTTTATTTTTTCAAATCATCTTCTACTTTTTTACAAGCTATTACGATTTTTCATTGTCCCTTATAAGCCTTATCGTAAATTTTATTATTTGGTGTTTTTCTGTTTTCACACTTAATAGATGGCTAGCTGGCCTTATTAAATTTAGCAACAATGAGATGTTGAAATCTTTTATAATAAATGCTATAATTTGGGTTTCCATTAAATTAATTATTGACATTGTTTTTAGGCGATTTACTTTTTTAAAAAGAGAGTCTAGTCGGTTAAATAAAATTTTCTAATTACTTTAAAGACGTCAATTCATTACTGCTATGTCCATTTACACTTAAACCATTGCAAACACAAACAACCATTGCAAACACAAACAACCTTGACAGAAAAAATTTATCATCCAGAATTTGTGAAAGGACTTTTTAATCGAATGTCCAAGTCTTATGAGCGGATGAATTATATTGCTTCTTTCGGTTTTTCCTACTCGTTATTAACACATTTTGTATTATAATCTTGGCACTAAAGCATTACGGTAGGTCAAAACAAAAATGAGTACATTTGTATGTAAATATTAGGCGTATGAGTGTTGGGACAACAAAAGATTTAAGAGAGCAGGTAAAGCACTATATCGATACTGCTGATGAAAAAACCGTAAAGATGATTTACGCTATGCTGGAAGTGGATGCTGACGACAACTGGTGGTCTACATTGCCAGATAATATAATTGAAGACATAAACCTGTCGCTAAAACAAGCTAATAGTGGCGATGTGATTCCTCACAGCGAAGTCATGCAAAAACTTAGCCCATGGTTTACGAAATAGTATGGACACCAAAGGCATTCAAAATGCTTTGAAGATAACATTGAATATTTAAGAGATAAATGGACCGTGCAAGAAATTAGCAATTTCGTATTCAAAGTAGAAGCCAAAGTCAAACTATTATCCTTACAACCTAAGCTAGGAAGTCCACGTAGTAAATCACATTCCAACATAAGACATACTTTAATTCATAAACGCATTTCGTTAATATATCGCATTCAACCCTCTATTAATACTATTGAACTGCTATTATTTTGGAACAATTACAAGCACCCATCTAAACTGAAAATAGATTAATGGTAACCCAATAAAATTTTTCGGAAATAGCAAATAAACGAATCTTAGTTATGTTTATAGGTGTTAGTATGAACATCAAAGATAAAAGACTAGATAGCATCCTTAAATTACATAATGTTGATAATCCTGCTATTTTCTACAGCCCAATTTCTATCTGGCTTTTACTTCTATGCTATTTGATATCAATGGTAGGCGGGATTATTATCTATTTGTTTACAACTTTCTATTGTATAATTTTTGTTGTCTCTTATCTAATCATTTCCTATTTAATTGCTGCAAAAAACAATTATTCATTCGCCATAGCCAAAAATAAAATTTTTATTATCAATCCTAATTTTCCATTTCGCCACTTTAAAACGTTTGATGTTGGAGAAATAGACTGTGTCATTTTTAAGCAAAAAAATACCAAGATTGCAAGACTCTTTTTTATTTTTGGAATCAATTGTGTAGAAATTAAGGTCGGAAGTAAATATCATTCTTATGCTTGTCATGGCTTAGAAATGGATGCTTTTGATGAAAATTTGACGGAGAAAACTATTGAAGATTTACATTTGTCCATCCAATCTTTAGGTGTGCCAACTAAATTTCTTATACCTGACTGAACCATTGTTATACGTAGTTTTTCATACCAGCTAGCCATAAACATACATTTCTTTAAAACAATAACGAAGAGCTCCAAACCCTTTACCAATGCCAGATACAGTGCTGCACCAGAACAAAACGTTTACCAATATTGATTATTCAGAAAAGAAATTGGTGGATAGAGAATTTATAAATTCCAGTTTGTGAATTGTAATTTTTCAAAGAGCGACCTGAGTCATAATGATTTTATGGATTGCCAATTTAAAGCCTGCAATTTTTCACTTACAATATTGCTCAATACAGGCTTAAAGAATGCGACGTTTACAGCTTGCAAATTGCTCGGTATCGACTTCAGTGTGTGCAATAACTTTTTGTTTACCGTAAGTTTTTACGATTGTCAACTCGATTATTCCTCCTTCTTTCAAAGAAAGATGAAGAAAACAATATTTAAAGATTGCTCGATGAAGCAAGTAGATTTTGGTGATGTAGACCTCAGCATGAGCCAGTTTGATAATTGCGATTTGGAAGAAGCTGTATTCAACCGCAGTATTATTGAAAAAGCCGATTTCCGTACAGCGCGCAATTATAGAATAGACCCTGAGCAGAACAAGGTTAAGCAGGCTAAATTCTCGGCTTTAGGTTTGGCAGGTTTGCTGGATAAATACAACTTGATTATTGAGCATTAGCTATCTTTAATAAACTTCAATCACACATCCATAAACTCCCAAGCACTTTGATGTGCCTCCAGACTTGCAGCATAACTAATAAAGTCAGCATAGAATGGAAACTGTGATAGGGTAGCGCTATCTCCAATAACAACAAGTTTTTTCTTTGCTCTTGTCATGGCAACATTCATCCTCCTTGTGTCTGTAAGGAAGCCTATAGTCCCGTCGGTATTGCTTCTGGCCATACTGATGTACACAACATCACGTTCCTGTCCTTGAAAACTATCTATGGTATTTACTGTAATTTTTGATTGGTAAGCGAGCAGATCCTTATGATGCTGCATAAGTTCTTTAAGCAGAGTTACTTGTTGCTTATAGGGAGAAATTACGGCAATCGTTGGAAAATCTGCCATACTGTATTGGGCACTCAATTCGCTTATAAGTAGGGAAAGATGTTTGAATAAAAAAGCGGCTTCTTCTGGATTCGTAGTGCTGGTGCCATCCAGTTTTTCATCAAAGCCGCAGCCAGCAGTATCAATAAAGGCCAATGGTAGATCATCTTCAAGCAATAATCGATTGGCCACAGATTCATGTGCCCTTAAAAGGTTGCTATAAAATTCGCGGGATGAAAAACCCATAATCGAATTATTCATTCTATACTGTTCCTGCAACAATACCACAGCTTCAGGGTAATGGCTTACAGATTTTTCCAATAAGGTATTGTTCAATCCAGCTTTAGCAGCTTCCTGAGATTTTATGGTGGGCGGAAGTTGCAAATGGTCGCCAGCCAAAATTACTTTTTCCGCTTTCAAAATTGGTATCCAACAAGCTGGCTCTAAAGCTTGCCCCGCCTCATCAATCACTACCGTATCGTATTGTAAATTGCGAACCGTGTAATGGTTAGCACCTACCAGTGTTGCGGTTATTATTTGAGCCTTAGCTATCAAGTCGTCAATGATATACTGCTCGGTATTGGCTACCTCTTTAATAATTTTATGGGCTTCATCAAACAAGGCTTTGCGTTGCTCGCGCTCGGCTTTGCCAAAGTTCTTCTTGTATTTGTGTGCCATATTCCTGAATTCATTAGCCTGCTTCTTCAGGTTTTTGATTTCTTTCATTTGGCTGTGCTGCGCCATTTTACTATCCATCGTCAGCGACATCAACTCCTCCGATACACGAGCTGGATTACCTACGCGCAATACATTCATACCCTCGCTGGCCAGTCGCTCGCTTAGCAGGTCCACCGCAGTATTGCTTGCCGCACATACCAATATTTGTTTGTGCGTTTGTTGCCATAAAGCCTTTATAGCTTGCACCAATGTTGTAGTCTTGCCCGTGCCTGGAGGACCATGCACAATCATCAGTTCATTAGCGGCAATAATTTTGTTAACTGCTATTTCCTGCTCCTCATTTAGTCCGGTAGTACTTACACTCGGAAGCGCATCATTGAATGTTGGGCTCTTATCACCTGTTAAAATCTTAATTAAATTGTTTGCCGTATCGTCTTTCAACATTTTTTGCGCCTTCTTCAAGGCTTGCTGCATCTCTTCATAACTGTTATCATCAAAGAGCAAATCAATGCCTAGCTTTCCTTCGCGTGTCCATTCCGGCAATTCATCTATGCGTAAATTTAGCTTCAATCTATTGCCGCCCTGAAAGGAAATAACACCTTCAGCACGACAGTTTTTCGGGTCATGGTTGGAGAACAAAACAGCTGACGCGCCAAAGCGTAATTGATGGTTAATATCTTGGTGTGTGGTCCGTTCCACTTCAACGGTCAGGTATTCGCCTCGCCCTATTTCCGAGCCACGAATGGCAATGGGATACCAGCTTAAACCGCTAGCACGGCGCTCTGCAACAGATGAGGTGGCAATTATTTTTTGGTATAAATTAAGGTCTTCTTGTTTTTCTATCTGAAGCAGTTCCAATTGCTTGCTGAAATAATCCATCCTGCAAATATAGCGGCTTAAAAGTGCTCGCAACCTAATTCATAGACTATTGCTTAAACATTATTTTTAACAAGCTTTCAAAAACTTGTTGCCAACACCTGGTGTTACTAAAGAAAAATATCATCATGGGCGTTTTGAAAAGTTTATTACCAGCATTGGCTGGAGCTGTGGCCTTAAATGTTTTGCACGAGGTGATGCGCAAAAAATACAGCGATGCTCCTGAATTAAATAAGATAGGCGAGGAGGCTTTGACCAAAACTTTAGAAAGCAATGGTCGTACTGCACCTACTGGCAATAAGCTTTATGGCATGGCGCTTACGGGTGACATCTTAGCCAATACAGCATATTACAGAATGATTGGCGGCGCTACAACTAAAGAAACGTTATGGAAAGGTTTACTGTACGGCGTTGCGGCAGGTGTAGGCACTTTGAGCCTTACCAAACCGCTAGGATTGGATGACGAGCCAGTAAACAAAAACAAGAAAGCACAAGGATTAACCATGCTCTATTACATAATAGGCGGGCTTGTTACCGCTGGCGTACATGCTTTGATGAATTGCAATAAACACAAACAAAATGCCTAATCATTTACCTTAAATACATTGTTATGAAAAACGGACAACCACAAGTGCCCAATAAGAATATTAACCCAACAGAGGGCAATAAAAAACCAGAGAACAAAGACAATTTAGATTCTCGAAAAAATGAAGAATGGGATACTAAAGGAGACGATGTCACCCACAATGAAAAAGAACATCGTTCAGAGGGAAAGAAGAAAAAAGATTAGAAACTACTTCTGGTATAAACATCAATCCAGACTGAATAACAGGATGCCCCTTATCAGCTTATAACCTGGAGCATACACGTATTTAAGAAGCCATCTTTACCTTGTATCCTTTATTTATCCAAAACACTCCAGTAAGTGTAGTAATAAATGCAATAGCAGTAGTCCAAGTAATACGCTCTTGAAACCATACGTAACCCAGTATTACTGCTATAAAGGGATTGATATAAGCATATACTGAAACTAAGCCTACTGGTAGATGTTTTATTGCATAACTATAACACAAGTAGCACAACAAAGAACCAAATAAAATCAAGTAAAGCAAAGACCATATACTTTCTGAAGTAATGGTTTTCAATTCATGTAAATTATCAAGAAATGGTGAGGCCAATAGCAATATCAGCCCACCGCTACACAGTTGTATGGCAATATTTACCATTGAGTCTGTATTGGTTTTATTGCGCTTCATAAAAATGGTGCCGATAGCCCAGGATAAAGATGCGGCAAAGGTAATAAGCACGCCTGTAAGATATTTAGCCTCCCCTAAATCGCTTAAGTTGTCTTTAAAGATAAGTACAATACCGGCACAACCTAAAAGTAAACCCAATATTATCTTCCAATTGATATGGCTTTTACCTTTGTCTAATGTAAGATTTATAAGCACCATATAAACTGGCATTATAGACACTATAAGCGCCGCAAGTCCACTAGGAATATATTTTTCAGCCCAACCTATAGTGCCATTCCCTAAGGCTAACATAAGCACTCCAGGTATACATTGTATAGCTATATCACGACTTGTAAGACTTATTTTTTTCTTGGTAAAAATAAGAAACAGCCATACTAATATGCCAGCGGTAACATGGCGAATGCCAGAAAATAGAAACGGCGGAAAACTAGTAACACCAATGCGCATGGCCAAATAGGTAGTGCCCCAAACTATGGAGATAATGACCAGCGAAAGGTAAGCTCTTGACTTGTTCATACAGCCAGCTAATAAAAGCTAAGATTTAATTAGCTGCAAAGGTGCTGTAAATTAAAATCATCTAATACTTAAATTTTATACTATCCCATCGTTAAATTCACTTGCTGAAAAGTACACCGTATGGTTGGCATCCATATCTAGTTTATCCAGAATATGGCTGGGATTGTCTTCCTTAAATTGTATAAAGTATTTGTATATCTGAGCTTCGCTATCGGTCACTTCCTGTAAGCCTTCATGTTTCAGTAATTTAAATTCTGCTGTGGAAATGCCTAATAATTTTGCTAAGTGTTCATGGCCACCTTTGGGCACTTCATTAGCTTTATTGATATGATCCATAATTTTAAATCTTTTTTGGCCTCTAGCAACATTCAATATCTGGTAGCAATCATCGTAGATTTCTTAAGTTCTAAACTTAATGAGTGATTTTATTTCGTTTGAAAAGCTATATGTAAAATATATTTAGGGTTCTTGTAAAATAGCTTGATTTCATTAATGATTTTGTCACGGTTTTTTAATTAAAGGATACAATTTCTTGATGTAAATGTTCATGTTGTGTACTTATAGGCTTGCATGTTTTGTTTATCAGAATTGATTCAGTTTTTTTATAGTAATTCATTTTATCGCTATTTGTGTAATAGTGAGGAATTCCCACAAAACTCAGCTGGGCAATGATTTGCACATTACATAAACTTAATTTAAAACTGTAATATCTCTGCAACTTTTAGTTGTAATTAAGGTTCTTATAGCATCACAAACAATTCAAAAAAAATAATCATGGCAACGTCTAAATCAACCGCACCAGCAAAAACTGCAGCAAAGAAATCCGCTGCTCCTAAAAAATCTTCAGGTAATTCAACTCGTTCACCTCAACAGGAATCAGCTTTAACGGAGCTTTTCGTGAACTCCCTGAAAGACATTCACTGGGCTGAAAAGAATTTGGTAAAGGCTTTGAAGAAAATGGCAAAAGCTGCCACCTCTGAAAAATTAGCAGCCGCATTCGAAGAGCACATGGCCCAAACAGAAGGTCAACTGCAAAGATTAGTGCAAGTTTTTGAATCAATTGGTAAAAAACCAACATCGAAAAAATGTGCTGCTATGGAAGGTTTGATTGAAGAAGCTGAAGAGCTTATAGAAGAAACCGAAGAAGGTTCGGAAGTGCGCGATGTGGCTTTGATAGCTGCTGCGCAAAAAGTGGAGCACTACGAGATTGCTACTTATGGTACACTACGCACATTGGCTAGTACATTAGGTCTTAGCGATGCTGAACAATTACTGGCTGAAACGTTAGAAGAAGAAAAACAAACAGACACCCTGCTCACGGATATTGCTGTAAACTATGTAAATGACGCAGCTGCTGAAGAAGAATAATTAAATGAAGGAAGCGGTTAACAAACCGCTTCCTTTTGGTTTCTTTGCTTTATAAAAACAAATTTACTTAACGGACTTGTAGAGATAAAGCAATATTCGATTTTGAAAAAGCTCAATGATGGTCCTTGATATGTTTTTTGAAGCTGTACCTAGAATGGACACTGTCTCGATAATTGGGGTTTATGGTTCACCGCTCATAGGCATAAGATATTTGTTGATAAGGAAGAGGATTGCGTAAAGGTAGTGTTGAAACCATAGCTTAATAATATTATTGCTTGATTATTAATACCTTTACGGCTTATTCCAAATTAAGCAAATGAAGTTAGAAGACCAATTGAAAAAACGAAGTGAGGGTAAATGCGAACTATGCGCCCACGTTGACAAATTAAGTATTTACGAAGTACCGCCGAAAAATCAAACAAATGAAGAAAACTGCATAATGATGTGCGACTCGTGTTTGGCGCAAGTGGAAAAAAGAGCTGAATTGGATAGCAGACATTGGAGTAATCTTACCACTAGTATGTGGAGCGAAGTGCCCGGTATACAGGTAATGAGCTGGCGTATGCTCAACAGGCTAAGACAAGAAAGTTGGGCTATGGAGGCGTTGGATATGATGTATATGGACGATGAGCAAATGGCTTGGGCTAAGGCTACTGGCGACCATGAGAATGATGGTAAAGTGGATTTGCATAAAGACAGCAACGGCCACATTCTTCAAAATGGCGACAGTGTCGTACTTACTAAATCGCTTGATGTTAAAGGCTCCACCTTAAATGCAAAGTTAGGCACTGTGGTAAAAAATATTAGATTGGTACCAGATAATACAGAACAGATAGAAGGTAGAATTGAAGGTCAGCTGATAGTTATTCTCACAAAGTACGTTCGTAAACAAACGTAAAAAATCGAGTAAGGCTAAAAAATATTCATTACCATTATTGAAAGACATTTGTAACATTTCCAATCGGGATAAAAGTTGCGAATGTCTTTTTTTATTTGGCAAAAAAAAAGCAGCTTCATAAAGAAGCTGCCATTTTTGAACCAATCTCCATAACCAGTGGAGAACCAATTATTAAGTCTACCCTAAGGTAAACCTAAGTTGCAATGTTAACCAGACATTGCAATATTTTAAGGAAGTAATTTTCGTTAAAAGTGTTGGTATTACGCTACTGTAGCCTATATACGCAAAAACCTATAACGTTGGATTTTTAAAAATAGTATTATTGTTCAAAAGAAATAGCCGTTACCTGACCTAGGAATGTTTTTGCCATAGGGTTGGAATTACTCCTATTCAACATCTTAAAAACAGCAACTATTCTAGGTTGGTGATATAGAACATCACGAAAACTAAATTTAATAACTGTTCTTGATTTTTCGCCCATGATTTTGAACGATTGAAATTGATGGTTACTAATGAAGTCGTGAAGTAGCAGTGTGTTTGCCATTGTTGGTTATTGGTTGGTTTTTGGTAACACAAAATTATACCGATGATTTTAAAAACTTAATATGTATAACTTATAGTTTATCAATTTTTCAATCATCCTTACTTTATTTTTCTATTTTAACAGAAATTCGAGTATCGGCACATTCTTTATTGGTAGGATGTTATATTTTTACAACCTAATTTTTGAAGCAAGCAAACTATGGATAATAATACTGTTCAGACGAATCTGGAGATTTGGCAATCTGGAAACTTTGATGCCACTACAAAAGAATTCATCAATACATTAATAAAAGACAATAACGAAGAAGAACTCTCAGATGCTTTTTATAAAGATTTAGATTTTGGTACTGGAGGCCTGCGTGGTGTTATGGGTGTGGGCACTAATAGAATGAATCAATATACTGTTGGTCGCGCTACACAAGGCCTTGCTAATTATCTAAAGAAAATATACCCCAACGGCGAGCAAATAAAAGTTGCTGTGTCTTATGATAGCAGAAATCGTTCTAAAGAATTTGCAGAAGTGACCGCTAATGTTTTCGCTGCAAATGGCTTTAAAGTTTATGTGTTTGCTGAGCTAAGACCCACGCCCCAATTATCTTTCACCATACGCGAGTTAGGCTGCCATAGCGGCGTAATGATTACTGCTTCACATAACCCCAAGGAATACAACGGTTATAAAGCTTATTGGAAAGACGGCGGTCAGCTAGTAGCACCGCATGACAAAGGCGTTATAGCAGAAGTCAATAAAGTTGATATCAGAGAGCTAAAGCTTACAGGCTCTGACTTAGGTTTAATAGACTATCTTGATGAAAAGTCCGACCAGCAATACTTACAGCGTATTAAGAGCTTTAGTATAAACGAAGATGTTGTAGCAGATCAGAAGGACTTGAATATAGTTTTCTCTTCCATTCATGGAACGGGTATTACTATGGTGCCCAAAGCTTTGGCGCTGTGGGGGTTCACAAATGTCAATTTGGTAATCGAGCAGGCTACACCTGATGGTAATTTCCCCACAGTAATTTACCCAAATCCAGAAGAGGAAGAAGCCATGTCGATGGGGGTAAAGCAAGGTGCAGCTGGTAATGCAGACCTAGTAATGGCTACCGATCCAGATGCGGATAGGGTAGGCGTTGCCGTAAAAAATGATAAGGGCAAATTTGTACTTCTTAACGGAAATCAAATAGGTAGTTTGCTGGTAGATTATGTACTTACCGCACTAAAAGAAAAGGGTGCACTACCTTCAAATGGATTTATTTGCAAAACCATTGTTACTACTGAATTGATACAGAAAATTGCAGGCAGCTTTGGCGTACCTTGTTATGATGTGCTTACCGGGTTTAAATATATAGGTGAGCTTATTACTTCAAAGGAAGGCTCAGAAAGGTTTTTAGCTGGTGGAGAAGAAAGCTATGGCTATCTGGTTGGCGATTTAGCAAGAGATAAAGATGCTGTTATATCATGTTGTTTTATTGCAGAAATGACTGCTTATTACCGCTCTAAAGGTAAAACCCTATATGAAGCCTTACAAGATTTATATAAGCGATATGGTTTTTACAAAGAAAAACTTGTGTCTTTAACCAAGAAAGGAAAATCTGGGGCGGCAGAAATTGTGTCTATGATGGAAACTATGCGCGCTACTCCTCCAGCAGCTTTGGGTGGTGTAGCTGTGGTGAAAATTAGTGATTATAAGCTGCAACAAGCCTGGGAAAAAGATAGTGATGTAAAAACCACAATTGCTTTACCGGTGTCAGATGTGCTGCAGTTTACTTTGGCTGATGGTACCGTAATTTCGGCAAGACCGTCAGGAACAGAGCCTAAGATAAAGTTCTATTGCAGCACCCTAACAATGGTTAGCGATAACCCATCATGGGAGAATATGGAAACGGAAATGATGGATAAAATGCAAAAGATGATAGATGAACTGGTTGCTCAATAGCAATTAGTTCATCTATCATATACCCCTAATTTTTCCATGACTTATACAAATTAATTAGTGCATTTGTAGAGCCATCCAACCTGTCAGTAGGTGTATCTTTTTCTAACTCGGGAATAATGTCGTTTGCAATTTGTTTGCCCAATTCTACGCCCCACTGGTCGAAACTGAAAATATTCCAGATTACACCTTGTACAAATATTTTGTGTTCGTACATGGCTATTAATGTACCAAGATTCCTTGGTGTAATCTTCTTTATAAGTATAGTATTACTAGGCTTATTACCTTCAAATACTTTGTACGGCAAAAGATAATTTATCTGCTCTTCATCTATTCCCGCCTTTTGTAGATCTTGTCTTACCTCTTGCTCATTCTTACCTCTCATCAAAGCCTTACTCTGGGCAAAGCAATTGGCTAATAGCAGTTGATGATGATTGCTTAGCGGATTTAATGATTGCGCTGGCACAATAAAATCGCAAGGAACTAGCTGTGTTCCTTGATGAAGTAATTGAAAAAAAGCGTGTTGACCATTTGTGCCAGGTTCGCCCCATATGATAGGACCTGTGCCATAGTTTATTTTTTCTCCAGAACGATTTATAGACTTGCCATTACTTTCCATATCGCCTTGCTGAAAATACGCCGCAAAACGATGCAGATATTGGTCATAAGGAAGCAAAGCATGTGTTGGTGCTTCAAAGAAATTACGGTACCAAATGCCTAGCATCGCCAAGATTATGGGAATGTTTTTTTCGAAACTTTCCGTGCGGAAATGTTGGTCCATATCATGTGCGCCGGTCAGTAAAGCGGTATAATTGTCATAGCCAATGCTAAGGCATATAGAGAAGCCAATAGCGCTCCATAATGAATATCTGCCACCAACCCAATCCCAAAAAGCAAACATGTTATTCTTGTCTATTCCAAATGCAGTTACTGCTTTTTCATTAGTAGATAAAGCGATGAAATGCGCCGCTACAGCACTTTCTTCGTCAAATTTGTTTAACAACCAAGCCTTTGCAGATTCCGCATTGGTCATAGTTTCTTGTGTAGTAAACGTTTTTGAAGCTACAAGAAATAGGGTTGTTTCAGGATTTAACGATTGTAGTGATTCGTGAATATGCGTTCCATCTACGTTAGATACAAAATGGACATTTAAGTGGTTTTTATAATGCCTAAGTGCCTCTGTAACCATTACTGGACCTAAGTCCGAGCCACCAATACCTATGTTTACGACGTCCGTAATTGCTTTACCAGTATGGCCTTTCCACTTACCTGAAATAACATTGTCTGCACAATTTTTCATCTGCGCTAAAACAGCGTTAACTTTTGGCATTACATCTTCACCATCAACAAAAATTGGCTTATTACTTTTATTACGCAATGCTGTGTGTAACACTGCTCTTCGTTCTGTTTCATTTATTTTATCACCATTAAACATAGCGTCTATGGCTTCTCCTAATTTACATTCTTGTGCCAGTTCTATTAACAATTTAACCGTTTCTGTATCGATTCTGTTTTTTGAAAAATCTACGTGAAAGTCGTTGAAGTTAATTGAAAATTTTTGGTGTCTATTTTTATCTTTTTTAAATAAGTTTGCTATCTTTTCTGATGAAATATGTTTGTAATGTTCCTCTAGCCTTTGATAGGCTACTGTATGCGTAAAATCAATTTTTGCTAACATAAATGGGTAATTGCGGTAAATTTAGATAAACATTGTTAAAGAAACTTAGTTTATTTAAATAATAGAGTGCATGCTGTTATTTGTAAATTCAAATGCCAAATTACTAACTTCGCCACCTCGACTTGCATTAATTTAAGCTTTGAATTATGGATACAAACGATGTAGAACGCAACAGGCGCTCACGGGATGAAAAAGACGATGATGTAGATATTAAAGCTACTGTTCAGATGGCTCAGAATTTAGTAAACATGGGCATTATGAGCGAAAGTGAAGCGTTAAAATACTACAACATTTCTAGAGTGAAATATGAGCAGCACAAGCAATAATTACTTCTTGATTGCATTCACTATTTCTTCGCTTAATGGTTTTGTTTTCGGGTCGAACACTGCTACAAGATTGCCTTGCTCATTAATTAGATATTTTTGAAAATTCCAGCTCACAGAACTGCTTTCAAAACCATTGTGGTCTTTATTCGTAAGCCATTGGTATATCGGAGCCATATCCTTTCCTTTTACTGAAATTTTAGCAGCCATTAAAAAAGTTACGCCATAGTTTTTGCTACAAAACTCCGCAATTTCTTTATTGCCTTTAGGCTCTTGAAACATAAAATTATTTGCTGGAAAACCTATGATGACTAATTTATCTTTATAGATGTCATGTAATTTTTGCAACTCTTCATACTGGGGCGTTAGGCCGCATTTTGAAGCTGTATTTACGATAAGTATTTTCTTGCCTTTAAACGATGCAAAATCTATAGTTTCGCCTTCCAAACCATCTACCTTAAATTCATAAATTGATTTAGGGATATCGGCAGCATCACCTTTTGGTGTTCCGAAAGCAAATAAGGACATAATTAAAGAAATAAAAGACATGATTTTGAATTTTGAATGCAAGGTAGGATAAATAGAGGATGAACGTACAAGCATTCATCCTCCTAATTATCAGTTTTAACCTTTAAAAAATTTACAACACTACATTGATCATCCTACCTTTCACGTAGATAAATTTCTTAGGTGCATTGCCGTCCAACCATTTCATTATAACAGGGTGGGCGAGTACTTCTTGTTCTACAAAAGCAGCATCCGCATCTAAAGCAAATTCCATCTCGGTTCTTGCCTTACCGTTCACTGCTACCGGATACACTTTGCTGTTTTCTGTGGTATATTTTTCATCCCAACTAGGAAAGCTTGCGTGTACTATCGAACCGCTGTTGCCCAATTGCTTCCACAAAGCTTCGGCTACGTGGGGGGCATAAGGAGTAATGAGGCGCACCAAAGCATCAAGCACTTCGCGTTTGTGGCAGTTTAGTTCTGTAAGTTCGTTTACACAAATCATAAACTGGCTTATAGCGGTATTGAACGAAAACTTTTCGGTATCGCTTTCAATCTTTTTAATGGTTTTGTGCAATGCCTTCAACTCTGCTGCTGTTGCGGCATCATCTACAATTATATCGCCCTTCTGCTCATCGTTAAACAAGCGCCAGAATTTGCGTAAGAACCGATGTACACCTTCAATACCCTTGGTATCCCAGGGTTTGCTCATTTCTATAGGTCCCAAAAACATTTCGTACATACGGAAAGTGTCGGCACCATACTGGTTTACAATATCGTCAGGGTTGACAACATTGTAATATCGCTTGCTCATTTTCTCCAAAACCGTACCACAAATAAACTTTTCATTTTCTAAAACGAATGTAGATGTTGAATACTCTTCTCTCCAGTTTTTGAAACTGTCAATATTCAGTTCAACACCATCAACAATGTTTACATCAACGTGAATTTCATCAGTTTCATACCCATCTTTTAACCCAGCAGAAACAAAATTATTTGATCCACTGATTCTATATGCGATTCTTGAACTTCCACCAATCATCCCTTGATTCACCAATCTTCTAAATGGCTCTTCGAAACTCAGGAAACCTAAGTCGTACAAGGCTTTCGTCCACATGCGGCTGTATAATAGATGCCCTACAGCATGTTCGGTTCCGCCAATATACAAATCAACTTGCTGCCAGTAATCTGTTGCATTTTTATCTGCAAAGTCTACTTCATTATTCGGGTCCATATAGCGTAAGAAATACCAGCTACTACCAGCATAACCTGGCATGGTATTAGTTTCGCGCTTTAGTATTTCTCCATCATTATTGGTAATCGTTACCCAATCTGTTACGTTGGCCAATGGACCTTCGCCCTCTGGTCCTGGTTTGTAATTTTCTACAAACGGAAGCTCCAAAGGCAATTGCTGCAAGGCTTCTGGTAGATTTAGCTCTTGTTCATCAATGGCATAAGGCACATTATTTTTATACGCGATAGGGAATGGCTCACCCCAATAGCGTTGACGGCTAAAGCCAGCATCACGCAAACGGAAATTGATTTTTTTCTTGCCTATTCCTTCATCTTCCAACGCTTCCAAAACCTTAGCAGCAGCATCTTTTACACTTAATCCTGTTATAAAACCACTGTTTTCTATTGTTACATTTTTATCGGCAACGGCAGCTTCACCATTGTATTTATCACCAAAAATATTGGTGATAGGAATTTCAAAATGTTTTGCAAAAGCATGGTCACGGTCATCGCCAGCAGGCACAGCCATAATAGCGCCCGTACCGTAACCAGCCAACACGTATTCCGAAATCCAAACGGGAATTTGCTTACCCGTAAAAGGATGCACAACATAAGCACCCGTAAAACAACCACTAATTTTCTTCTCGGCCATACGCTCCCGCTCACTGCGGCTTTTTACGTATATTACATATTGTGCTACAGCTTCTCTTTGTTCATCGGTGGTGATGTTGTCTACCAACTCATGCTCTGGTGCCAATACCATAAAGTCCACACCGAAGATGGTATCGGGACGGGTGGTGAAAACATCAACTTCTAATTCTGAATTTTGAATTTTGAATTTGATTTCAGCCCCTACACTTTTTCCAATCCAGTTGCGTTGCATTTCTTTCATGGCTTCACTCCATTCCAAATTGTCAAGACTGCTTATTAGTCTATCGGCAAATTCGGTGATGCGTAAAAACCATTGACGCATTTTCTTTTTTTCTACAGGATGGCCACCACGTTCACTTACACCATTCACCACTTCGTCGTTTGCCAATACCGTTCCCAAGGCTTCACACCACCACACTTCAGCATGGTCGAGGTAAGCCAGGCGGTATTGCATCAATACACTGCGCTTTTCTATTTCCGATTTCTGCTGCCACTCATCAGCAGTAAATTGTAGATGCTCATCACCAGGAGCTTCATTATTAGTATTACCTTCTTTATTAAAAATGGCTATTAAGCTTGATAATGGCTCGGCTTTTTGCGTTGCTCTATTAAACCAACTTTTAAAAAGTTGTAAGAAAATCCATTGTGTCCACTTGTAATATTTAGCATCACTGGTACGCACCTCACGACTCCAGTCGTAGTTGAAACCAATGTTATCCAATTGTTCTTTATAGCGAGCTATATTTTTTTCTGTAGTTACCGCTGGGTGTTGTCCGGTTTCCAGAGCATATTGTTCGGCAGGCAAACCAAAGGCATCAAAACCCATAGGATGTAGTACATTAAAGCCTTTCATGGTTTTGTAGCGCGAATAGATATCGGAAGCGATATAACCTAAAGGATGCCCAACATGCAAACCAGCACCACTAGGATAAGGAAACATATCCAACACATAATACTTAGGTTTGTCGGCTGTATTGCTTACTTTATATACTTCTTGCTCTTTCCAAAATTGCTTTGCAGCTTTTTCTATACTACTAAAATTATATTCCACTTTGTTTGAAATTTGAAATTTGAAATTGGTTTTTTTGTCCCTTAATTAATCTACCGGAGGCAGCCACATGGCGCCGCCAACACTGCTTCTGCTGGCGCCTGTTGCTGTGTGGAACACATTTGTTTCTTCTCTCCAACGCAAGGCACCCATTAAGGCCATAGCAACGGCTTCTTTATAGTTTACCGTTTGCTCGTCTAGTACGGCAACTTGTATATTGTTATTGGTTTTTATGTTCAACTCTTCTTGCAATTGAATAATTAAAAAGTCATTCAAAGCACCGCCACCAGTAACCAATATTTTTTGCTCCTGCAAAGGATTATGATAGGGTTGTAGGGCGTCAGAAATTTGGGCTACTATGTGTTTTACCGCAGTATGTAGCGCATCTTTATTGTCTTCAACATTATTGAAATGCGGGATCAATTCTTCATGTACAAAACCGTTATGTAAAGATTTTGGTGGCACAGTTTTATAGAACGATGTGCCGTTTAATTTTTCTAAAATGTCTTGTAATACTTGTCCAGATTGTGCCATGGCACCTTTATCATCATAATCTTTACCTTCCTTAGCGGCAAAATAATTCAACAACTGATTGGCTGGGCAAATGTCAAATGCAATGGGTTCATCGGTATTAATAGTAATATTGGCAATACCACCAATATTCAAACAAAAATCATAATCAGCAAACAAAAAACGGTCAGCAATGGGCACAATAGGCGCGCCTTGTCCACCAAGGGCAATGTCCATGTTGCGTAAATCGCTGATAACGGGCAACAGCGTCCAAGCCGCTATGGCAGCGCCATCGCCTATTTGCGCTGTAGTTTGGGCAGCAGGCTCATGCCATACAGTATGTCCGTGCGACGCTATGAAATGTACTTTATGCTGTAGATTATTTCGCTTAATAAATTGGTTGACTTGCTCACCTAAATAATGACCATAACTGGTGTGCAACCTTAAAAATTCAGGAACAGACAGGGTTGCTGCTCTACCTAAATCCGATGCAATTGCTGCAGGGTAGGGCACACATTCTGCAGCAAAAATTTCGTAAGTCCATTTACCACTTATCTCTGTAAGTTGTGTGCAGGCAATATCCAAACCGTCCAGCGAACTGCCGGACATCAATCCTATAACTGTATAAACCATTATTTATTCGGGGCGAACACTGAGGTTCTTTTCATTTTGCAAATAGCTTGCAAAGTAAAGAAAGAAATTCTGTTAAAATGCAGATTGCATACAATCGAATATACTAAATAAGCCTTGCTGATTAAAGAATTTACATAAATTTGAACTGCATTATTTATTTATATTCACCCAAGAATCATTAAGATGAAACTGATAACTACTACATCCATATTGTTACTGGCATTTTGTTTGTCAAGTTTATCGAGCTGTGTAGATAACTCGAATCCAAAAACAAACCCAGGACCATCGGTAAAAGCGGAGCGAAAAATGAATGTGAGTTATGGTGCCGATCAACGAAATGTAATGGACGTGTACCTTCCCGAAGAGCGCAATGCCAATACGCCATTTGTAATTTTAATACATGGCGGCGCTTGGGTTTCGGGCGATAAGGGTGATATGAAAATATTGCAAGATAGTTTGCTCAATAAGGGTATAGCATCGGCTTCAATCAATTACCGGTTTGTAAATGGTACTGTTCATTTTGAAGCCTTAATGGCCGATGTGCGACAAGCAATTGATTTTTGTTTTAATAAGAAAACAGAATGGAATATTAGACAAGACAAATACATGATAGGTGGCGCAAGTGCAGGTGCGCACATGGCTTTGCTTTACGCTTATGCTTACGATAATGATGGTAGAATAGGAGGCATAATTTCAGCAGCTGGCCCAACCGATATAGCCAATGTTGACTATCTTAATTATAGTGCCCTAATTGGTTTACTTGATGAAATTCAATACATGGTGGGAGCCACATACCAAGTATGGCAACCTGTACCAGCAAGGTTTACACAAGCCAGTCCGCTGCATAACATTGGGAATATACCAACACTTATGCTACACGGTTCAGCTGACGCTGTTGTGCCAATTGCTCATTCACAAAACCTAAAAGCAGCATTGGATGGAGAAGGAATTGCTAATAAGTTAGTAACTTTTAATGAAGCTGGCCACGATTTAGGCTTAGGTAATGCAGCAAACTTGCAAAAACTGGTGAATGAAATTGATGCTTGGTGTAAGTTATATGGGCGGTAGGTGTTAGTTCTTTGCCACGGATGCACGAATTAAACTAGAAAGATTTAATTGAAAAATTAGTGTATCCGTGGCAAAATAGCACAATAAAAAATTCGTCCATTCGTGGCAAAAAATACAACCACTAATGCACGAATTAATATATTAACTATAAACCTTTAAACCACTTCACCTTCTAAATCATAATCAAAAGCCTTTGTGATTTTTACATTCACAAAATCACCGATTGGCAAATCTTCTTCTGAATGGATAATGACTTCATTATCTACTTCTACGCTATCATACTCGGTACGCGCTATATAGCGACCAGCTTCCATTTTATCAACTAACACTCTTAATTCCTTGCCAATAAACTCTTGGTTTTTTTCGTAAGAAATATCTTGTTGCACTTCCATAATTTCTTGCGCACGCGCTTCTTTTTCTTCCGATGAAAGAGTGTCTTGCAAGTCGTAAGCTGTAGTGTTTTCCTCATGCGAATAAGTGAAAATCCCCACACGTTCAAAACGGATTTCTTCCAAGAATGATCTTAATTCTTCCACATCATCACGCGTTTCGCCTGGGAAGCCTGTAATCATAGTGGTACGCAAAGCCATATTAGGCACCTTATCGCGAATAGCCGAAATTAAATCATACATTTCAGCCTTAGATATTTGGCGTTTCATGGCTTGCAACATTTTATCGCTACAATGTTGCAATGGCATATCCAGATAATTACAAATATTATCGCGTTCCTTCATCACATCCAAAATTTCCATAGGAAACTTGGAAGGGTAGGCGTAGTGCAAACGAATCCACTCCAAGCCCGGCACATCTGAAAGATGCTTCATCAAGTCGGGCAACATTCTTTTTTTATAAATATCCAAGCCGTAATAAGTAAGTTCCTGCGCTATGAGCATCACCTCTTTCACACCATTTTTCACCAAGTGTTTAGCCTCGGTTACAATTTCTTCAATGGTTTTTGAAACGTGTCCACCACGCATTAAAGGGATGGCGCAGAAGGAACAAGTACGGTTGCAACCCTCAGAAATTTTAAGGTAAGCATAGTGCTTAGGCGTGCTCAGCATACGTTCGCCCAGCAGTTCTTTCTTAAAATCGGCATTGAGTTCTTTCAGCATGAAAGGCAATTCCAGTGTGCCAAACCAGGCATCTACTTCAGGAATTTCCTTGGCTAAGTCGCCACGGTAGCGCTCACTGAGGCAGCCAGTAACATATACTTTATCTAGGCGACCAGCTTCTTTATAAGCTACTTGCTCCAGAATGGTGTTTATTGATTCTTCTTTTGCTTTATCGATAAAGCCACAAGTATTTACCACCACTATATTATGGTCAAACTTTTCGTTTTCGTGTGCCACCAAAATTTCATTAGCGCGCAATTGTCCGCTCAAAACTTCACTGTCCACCAAATTTTTGGAGCAACCCAGCGTAATGATATTTACCTTGTTCTGTTTTAAAGTCCTACTTTTCATTCCTAAATTTAAGTGTGCAAAGGTAGTTTATTAAATGGTATGGTTTTTATTGGAATTGGTTATTGGGGAATTGGTAGTAATTGATATATAATAACGCTGCATTTATCAATTGGAGAAACCATCTTCGTATATCCTTGAAAATTTTCAAAAAATTATTTATTTTTTTTGCTTCATATCTTTTTTGCTTGTATCTGCAAAACAATCTTGGCATGAATCTAGTACACGTAATAATAGTCCACAAATCAATGTGTGTTTTTTTTAGAAAATTATACCCTATGCTTAGCCCAATAAATAGAGGCGTATAGCTATAAATTATTTTGCAATTTTGTAAAATGAGTATCGAATCTGCGACAACTACATTTCACAAATTGCCGAATTATTTCCCAAATAATCAAAACTGCTTTTGGCTATAGTACACATTTCCATCATACCTGCAC
>Ga0256901_1000578_pt1 | contig 20542 bp, 17 predicted proteins | sample MC6MC0689MT_FD_190200 | JGI IMG/M metagenome (GOLD analysis project Ga0256901, IMG submission 190200) | Metatranscriptome of enriched soil aggregate microbial communities from Iowa State University, Ames, United States - MC6-MC0689-MT... | ecosystem: Environmental > Terrestrial > Soil >... | reverse complement strand
CGCACGCCATCACGGTCCGGTGCTCATTTGTTGCGCGTTGGGCTTTCAGCGCAGCGCCACGGTTGCAGCCCATTGGCTCATCAACACGGGCCGCGTGAACAATCAACGCGAAGCCGAAGCGCTGATTCGCGCAAAAGGCTGGCCGTTGCATCTGCACGCGAGTGAGGTGCATGAATGAGCGCGCAGGCATCAAGCATCGCGGCAAATTTGCAGCGCAACGCCTTTGTCGGCATTGCGGTGGCCGTATTGATACTGGCTGTCGCACCGTTTTTGCGCGTCGTGCATGACCTCACCTTCTGGCTGGTCTGGCCGGTCCTCCTTGCGAGTAGTTTGGTCACTCTCGGAATTGCCGCTCACCAGCTTTTTGATGCAGCACTTTTTCGGCTGGTTGCCGCAAATCCCATTGAAGAGGCGGGACTGATCGAACTCGACAGGACACTCGAAAAAATGGACCTGCGTAAAACAATCGGCCCCACCCGCCCGCTCGTCGAACGGATCGCCGGTTCCCGGCGCATCATCAGTCGTTTGCGGTTTTTTCTGGTACTTGCCATTGTGCTGTTCATTCTTCTGGCCTTCGTGCCACATGGTCAGGGGCTTTGATATGCGGGAACTGATCCGCCATCAGGTGCAATCGATTTTCGGCTCGTTTCTGGCGATCCTGTCACGTGGGATTACCGGCGTGCGGCCCATCTGGAGCGGCACCGGACCCTCGCGCAATCAGCGCATCTATTTTGCCAACCACACCAGCCATGGTGATTTCATTCTGCTTTCCTCCTGCCTCAATCAGGAAGAACGTGCGCGCACCCGCGCCGTCGCCGGTGCTGATTACTGGCGGGGCAATGCCGTGCGCCAGTTCATGGCTGAAGTGCTGCTGCGCACCGTGCTTGTGGAGCGCAACTGGGTGGAACGCACACAAGATCCGATGGAAGTTATGCTGAAAGCGCTGGCCGATGGTCATTCGCTCATCATTTTTCCCGAAGGCACACGCAATATGACCGATGAAGCGCTGCTGCGTTTTCGGTCCGGCATCTACAATCTTGCGCTGGCGCGACCGGATGTTGAACTGGTGCCATGTTGGATTGAAAACATGTCACGCGTGTTGCCAAAGGGCGCGATGCTGCCCGTGCCACTTCTTTGTCGTGTGATTTTCGGTGCGCCGGTTCAGCTCCATGAGGGCGAGGACCGCAAGGAATTTCTCACGCGCGCGCGCCAGAGCCTTCTCGATATTCAGCCTCAGAATGGTAATCACCCATGAGCGAAACGACCCAACTCTTCCTTGGCCTCATGGGCGTGCTGGTCACAGCCAGTGCCGTTGCCGGTATGTTGTCATGGCGTGCGCCAAAACCGCTTTCAACTACGCTGGTCAACCTCAATGCCCGCATCAAGGCATGGTGGATCATGGTCGGCGCCATGTGCATCGCCTTCCTGTTCGGCAAAGGCGGCGTGATCGTGCTGTTTGCGCTCATTTCGTTTGCTTCATTGCGCGAATATGCGACGCTTACACAAACCCGTCGCGCTGATCATCGTGTGCTGCTTGGCATGTTTCTGCTGGTCATTCCGGTGCAATATTATCTGATCTGGATCGACTGGTACGGTCTCTATTCCATCTTCATTCCGGTCTATTGCTTCCTCGCCATGCCGGTGCTGACTGCCCTTTCCGGAGATACGTCGCGCTTTCTCGAACGCATCAGCGAGCAGCAATGGGGCATCATGCTCTCGGTCTATTGCATCAGCCATGTACCTGCGTTGATGACGCTGGATATTCCGGGCTTCGAAGGCAAGAAGCTGCTGCTGATCGCATTTCTGGTGGCAACCGTACAGGGCAGCGACGTGCTGCAATATGTTTTTGGAAAATTGTTCGGCAAGCATCGCATTGCGCCCAATATTTCTCCATCCAAAACCTGGGAAGGCTTTGTCGGAGGGGTCGCGAGCGCATCTCTTCTGGGGGCTGGACTTGCCTGGCTCACACCGTTTTCGCCATTGCAAGCTGGTGCGCTGGCCGCGACCGCTTGCGTCATGGGCTTTTTCGGCGGACTTGTGGCATCTGCCATCAAGCGTGATCGCGGGGTCAAAGACTGGGGACACATGATTGAAGGGCATGGCGGTATGCTCGACCGCGCCGACAGTCTCGTCTTCTCGGCCCCGGTGTTCTTCCACATTGTGCGGTATTTCTGGGCGTAACCCCTGGCTCCGAATGTGACGAAACAAAGCCTTGGAAACCCCGGATACAGTAAAAACTTGTTACCCGGTTTTGCAGGTCTTTATTTCGCGATGCCTTTTATGACCTTTAAGCCTTTCAGGGCGGGTTCCGTTTTACCGGACCCGCTCTATCTGTTTGCCCGGGTGGGAAATGCAAAAGAACTGAAAGGTTAAAACGATGAAAACTGCAGGTATCTGCGCTTTTATTCTGGCATCGGTCACCGCAGGCGGCGCTATGGCGCAAGGCCGGGCCACACAGCAGATGACACCGGAAGCGCTCTATAAAGCAGCACAGAACCAGCTCGGTATCGTCGAGTATTGCAAGGACAAAGGCTTCGCGACACAGGAAGACATCGACAGCCAGCAGTCCATCATGAAGATCATGCAGGCACCAGCCGACAAATCCGGTCTTGAAGAAGCACAGGCAGCCGGCAAAAAGGGCGTAGTCCAGTCAATGGGGCAGGAAACCGACGTTGAAGACTATGCCAAGACATCTGGCAAAAGCGTCGAGCCTTTCTGCCAGCAGATCACAACGGCCATCAAGCAGGCCGCGGCCCAGTTGCCGAAATAAGGCTTTGCTTCCTTTGTCGCTGCGGTGGAGTGCTCTCCATCGTTGCGGCTATCGGCCATTTTTGCTGAAATGCAACAGCATTCACATAAGATGAGTATATTTATCATATATTATTGCGTTTGTACAAGCGCATAACTATGGTGCCGCCACGAAAATGTGGTGCCTGCCTTGAACCAATCTGACAAATCCAATCTGCCTTCGGCTTTTCCTCTGCAGGAAATTGCAGATATTGATGCCGCTATTACAGATTATTACGACGAACTGTGTCGCGCAGTCCGTCGGCGTGGGCACGTCTCCTCCAATGCCAATGAAGTCGTCCACGATCTTTATGTCAGGCTGAAAGACCGCAGAACCGATCTTCAAGGCAAATCGTCGTTACGCGCCTTTCTTACGCGCGCTGCGATTAATCTCGGTCTTGATCGGTTTCGCCGCGAACGCTTTGAAGCAAAGCTCTTTTGTGGCACTGAAGACGAAGCCGCAAACATTGCAAGCAAGGATGCAAATCCTGATCTGGTGCTGGATATGCCGCGCCGCCTCGCCTGCCTGCGTGATGCGATCATGGTACTGCCCTTGCGTCAGCGCCGCGTGTTCATTGCCCACCGGATCGGCAATCTATCCCCAGATGAAATAGCCATCCGCTTCGGAATTACGCGCAATATGGTGGACAGGCATCTGCGAAAAGCGCTTATGCACTGCCTCTTGCGGCTCGACGAACTGGATCAGTCTTAATGCGCGCGACGGCAAAGAAGAACGATAAGGCTGAGCGCCAAATCCAGGAACAGGCTGTCGACTGGCTGATGCAGTTGCAGTCATCGCCCAGAGATCTGGAGGTTGTCGAAGCCTGTGCGCTTTGGCGCGCCAGCGATTCCCGACACGAGCTTGCATTTGCCAAGGCTTCGCGCGTTTTCAGCGATACGCGCTTTCTGTTGCTGCAAGACACCGACTTTGCAAAAACCGCAGCCAGAAAGCCGCGCTACCCAGTGCGCGGGGCCGTCAGCTCCATGCTGTTATTCGCGGCCCTCGCAGGCGGTTTCCTTGCCTTTGACGGGCCAATGCGCCTGCGTGCTGATGCTATATCGGCGAGCAGCGAGATGCCGGTCATTAAATTAAGCGATGGTTCGACCGTTCAGCTGAATGCCGGATCAGCAATCGCTTTCGATATTACGAATGATGGACGCCAAGTGCAGCTGTTGCGCGGCGAAGCTTATTTCATTGTGGCACCAGATCCACAGCGCCCCTTCACGGTTAAGGCCGCAAATGGCGAAGTGACGGCCCTTGGCACCCAATTCGATGTGAAACTGAAAGATGGCGGCGCAGATGTCATTGTTACCGAACACGCAGTTCAGGTGCAGGCCAGCGCGTCCTCATCTGCTTTCAGCCCGCTTGATACGCTGCGGCTGGATGAGGGACACAGCGTTTCATACGACAGCCGGAATGGTATAGGCCAGGTTTCGATGGTCGACCCGGAACTTGCCGCATCCTGGCGAAGCGGTCGTCTTGTTTTCGAGGACCAGCCGCTGGAACATGTGGTCGAAGATATTGCGCGCCACCTTCCGGGTAAGGTGATGATCGCAAGCAGCGACCTCGCCGAACGCCGGATCACCGGCACCTTCGATCTCTCCGCGCCTTCGACAGCACTTGATGATTTTATCAAGGCATTTGAGCTCAAAGCAGTCCGTGTCGGGTCATTGCTCACGGTGCTGCATAATTAATTTTCGACCAAATGTCCCAAACAGCTCAATTCATTCGTCCAGTTGGTGAAAGGCAGTTTGCGCAGCCCGCGCGGGTGCCTCAGCCACCCAATGCCCGACACCAACGCCTTGAACGTTGAGACTGGAAACGACATGAAAAGCCCCTCCTCGCGCATTCTCACTGCCTGCGCCCGCCCGCTGTTTGCTTCGCTGCTTTTGAGCGGCACTGTTCTAAGCCCGTTTATGACCGCGCCAGCAATGGCACAGACAACATCGCGAGCAGTCAGTATCAATATTCCGGCAGGTGCGCTTTCAACGGCACTTAATCGCCTTGCAGTTCAGACAGGTCTGCAAATCGCATTCGATGCATCCGTCACCAGCGGCCTCAGGACATCCGGCGTCAGCGGAACCATGGCCCCAGCCGACGCACTTTCTGCATTGCTGCGCAACACGGATATCCAGTATCGCTTTACCGGCAATCGCACTGTACGCCTTGAGCGCGAAACGGCTGCAAACAATGCAGCCGTGCCTGCCGTTGACGGAGCAGTGCAACTCGACACGATCAGCTTCTCCCAGATTACCGGCGTGAACTTCGCTGATCTCGACCCGCGCGTCTCTCAGATTACGCCTGAACAGATGCAACAGGCACAGGCCTCGACAATTCCCGAACTCATCAAAAAGACGCCCGGCGTTGCAATGCTGGGAGGCGTCCGCACTGAAGGCCAGTCGATTTCGATCCGTGGTTTCTCGCGACAGACTGACGTTCGAGTTCTGCTCGACGGCGCGCCGAAAAATTTTGAAAAATACGATCAGGGCACCATTTTCGTCGAGCCTGAACTTCTCAAGCGCGTCGAGATTGAAAAGGGTGCAACCTCGGTTCGATATGGCAATGGTGGCTTCGGTGGCACCGTGAAGCTTGAGAGCAAGGATGCCGCCGATATGCTGCGCGAGGGCGAAAGCTGGGGTGCATGGGGTAAAACCGCATATCAGACAGCTAACAAGCAGTTTCTGGAAGCCGGCGCGGTTTATGGCCGCTCCAATCTCGGCACCGCCATGACATTTGACGGTATTGCCAGCCTGACTTGGCGCAAGAGCGACAACATGCGTGTCGGCGGCGGCGAGACCTATAATTACTCAAGTTCTGAACTCACTTCATTCTCCGGCAAGTTTTCCGGCGAATATGGCGGGCACAAGGTGAAGGCCTCTGTTCTTTATGGTGAGAGCGCCAATTGGGGACCACTTGCAGCCATTCGCGGACAGCTTCAGCCAACCAGTAACAGCCTGGTTCCCGGCACACCTGCCTATAAGGAAGCAATGCGCAGGCTGCTTGCATGGCGTGAGCTGAAAGACTTCACTTCGGTATTCGAGCACACCTATGACGGCGACAGCGACCTCGTAAACACCCGCATCATGGCGAGCTACTCCTCGACCGACATGCATGCTGAACGCGCAACCGGCGTGAATGGCACGGCATCGCTTGGTGGTACCGAAAACGATGCGAAATATTCGGATTTTCATATCGAAGCTGAAAACACCTCCAACTTCGAGATTGGCGGTATCGAACACAGCCTGAACTACGGTGTGCAGTATAACCACCACATTCGCGATGTGACGATGTTCGACATCACAAAGAAGAACGACAAAAGCTATAATTATGGCTATTACGCCCCATGGATCATGCCCGGCGGCAAACAGGATGTAACATCCTTCTTCATGCGTGATCGCATGGCCATTACCGACAAGCTGACCATCACGCCCGGCATCCGCTATGACTATGTTCGCTCCGAAGGCGAGCCAAATGCGGCTGCGATCTATAACGATCCAAAAGCCGGACATGACTATTCGTCAGCATCTCACCGTGGTTTCACACCAGCGATCAGCGCATCCTATCAGATAACACCCACAACGCGCCTGTTTGCCGACTGGGCTTATGCCATGCGCGCGCCAAATATTGACGAAATCTACTCTGTGCAAAGCGGACGCACGCAAACCTCCGGCACAAGCAGAGATCTGGCAGTCGAGCGCAACAACACGATCAATATCGGCGCGGATACGTCGTTCAGTGGTATCTTTACCGATTCCGATGTGTTCATGGTGCGCGGCTCGTTCTTTAACAACCACGTCACCAACCCGGTGGCGCGTCGCGTCGGCAGCGCAAACAAGGTTGGCCTGAAAGACGGCGAAGTCCCATTCTACTGGAACATGCCTTCCTATTATTCGCGTGGTGTGGAACTGGAAGCGCATTACGAAAATGACTTCATGTTCGCCGATGCAAGCGTCACCTACATGATTGGTCGGCGCCATGGCACGGTCAACAATATCTATGGGCCAGATAGCTATATCAACGATATCATGCCGACAACGGTTGTAACGACCCTCGGATACAAGCTGCCGGATCAGGATATCAATTTTGGCTGGACGGGAACCTTTGTCGACAAGCAGGACCGAACCTCCTATGTCAAAGGCGATCTCAGCTACAATCGACCAGAAACGCCGGGCTATGCCGTGCATGACCTGTTCTTCAACTGGACGCCGACCAAAGGCTTCATGAAGGATTCGGAATTGCGTCTCGCACTGGAGAACGTGTTCGACAAGGAATACGAACCTTATCTGACTGACGGCATCACAGCCATGCCGGGCCGCAATCTGAAGGTCTCTTTCAGCCGTAAGTTCTAAATTATCAAAGGGCTGGAAATTCGTTTCCAGCCCTTCTTTTATCGTCTGTTGAATTTGACTGGCGCCGTGATCGTCTTGTTGACGTCTGGTGGGGGAGCCGGAACCGGTGAAGCTCGCTGAACCAGCGATAGCACCTCATTATCAAGCTCCGGCCAGCCAGAAGATCGCGCAAGCGTCGCAGAAAGCACCTTGCCGCTATCATCGATGCGAAACCGAACATAGACAGTGCCTTCTTCCCGACGCGACTTGGCACCCGATGGATATTTCTTGCGACGCTCCAGATGCGCCATCAAACGCGATTGCCAGCGCGCCGGTGTCATAGAGGATGCAAACAAACCGGAAGCCGACTGTCTCGCTGCGTTGCGGCTGGACTGCGTGACCTGTGCCTGTGCCTTTACTGCCTGCTTGGCCGATGCCTGTTCGCACTGTTTCACCGGCTTCTTCTTCGGCTCATCCTTCTTGACGATTTCCTTTTTGGGCTCCGGCGGCTTAGGTTTTGCGACAGGTAGCGGAACCTCAACCTTATCGAGCTGCGCTATTTCTTCCCGAGGCTCTTCCTCAGCAGGCTCCGGCTCGTCCTGAACCACTTCCTGCTCGAGTACAGGTTCATCGACAGGTTCTTCAACCTTCTCGGCTGCAGCGCTTGCATCCGACATCACTTCATCAGGTGATATCTCGTTTTCTTCGGTTTCAGTTGCTTCAGGCGTTTCAGCCAGCTCGATCATGATAGCGGCCGGCGGCGTATCATCGGCCGCTATCATGTCCGGCTCACGTAGAAGCCACATTGCGGCTCCCACATGTAAGGATAGTACGAGAAGGCTTGCCCCCGCCCAGAGCGCAAGCTCGCTAAAGCTTTCGCGCACCCCGCTACTATCCGTTGCACCATTCATGATGCGCCCGCCCAGGCAGGCACATCCGTATATTCGCTTCTGCGGCGCAGCTCAGAGAGCATTTGACCGTGGTTGATCAGATTGCGCAGATCGCAATCAAGACAAGCCAGGCGACCATCACTGGTCTCAATCGCAAGATCTGCAATGGTGAAATCATCAAAAGCCGCCACGAAGGACCGCAAGGCTGCCTGCAGCAACATGCCGAATGCTGAATCTGATCCCGACTGCTTTGTCGCCTGCTCATCGAAGCCCGGCTGCATCAGTCGCAGAACTGTTCCGACATTGATTGTCTTTGCCGGGCGAGCAAGACGGATGCCACCACCGCGCCCGCGTGAGCCAACCAGAAAACCGTGATGTATGAGATCCGAAACGATCTGCGCGGCGTGATCTTTTGTCGTGCCTGTGGCTTCTGCCGCAGCACGGGTGGTCAGTGCAGTCCCATCTGGTGCTCGCTCGCAAAGAACAAGAAACTCAATTGAAAGCTCTGCCTGTCGGGTAAATCGCATTGCAAACTATCTTTATTCTGGAACGAATTTCACTTCTCGATATTGCGGGCCCACAAAAAGCATGAGGCCTGCAAACAGCATTGCATTGAGTGCCAGTTCCACCCCGAAAATATGAGGGTTCAAAACAACGGCTCCCAAGCCGATTGCCGTAACCAGACTGAGCAGGCACAGCCTGAACAGAAAGGACAGAGCACCAAGTGCACGCCATGCATCGATGACAAGGCGTGTACTTCTGTTGATTTCCAGCCAGCCTAGAATGCTGGATGAAAGCTGCACAAAGCAAAGTGCTGCACCAAAGACAAACAGGGCTGAAGGCATCATGGGTATCTTCAAACCAATCAAAGCCACCACGACCAGTAAAAGCCCCAGCGCGAGATAACCTGCGCGCTGCCGCTCATCGGGATAGGCGAATTGGGCGGCCTCGTTATTTGCAGTCGTCAGGTTAGAGACGGTCATGAAAGATTTTCCGCACCAGTGCATGAACACGGCGGAAAGCAGATTCCGCACCAGCGACCACGCGTTCTTCCTCAGCGCCAGAAAGCTCAATTTCATCAAGCGCCGCAGTGAAGGTCCGCCAATGCAGTCCGCGACCTTCAGGAGCACCGGCCAGATGGCGCGCACCAAGTTCTTCAGACAAGCCCAGCTTCAGCGCTTCTTTGAGCAGGAAGGCCGCACCGAGGTTGGAGCCTTCAGCCACATAAAGCCAGCCAAGTGCGGTCGGCAGATCAATATCACTTCCGGCAGGGAAGGCAGGCGCGCCATCCGCTGCAGGCAGATCGAAACCGAGATCGATCATGTCCTGACCAACCTGCTCAAAGCGACGGCGCCCCTTTAGATCGGGCAGCAACGCATCCAGCGCGGCGTCATCGTAAAGCGCATTAATGTCACGGTGGAACTGATACTGCACCTCAACGAACAATGCATAGCTTTCGCGGCTGGCAAATGGTTTGCCCGCCATGATGGTCTGATCAAGACGTTCGTGAGTGCCCGTCGTTCGCGCTTTCAAGCGCTTAGAGCGGGGAAGAGCAACGGGTTGCTCAAGTGTAGCAGCAGCAGTCATTTCGAATATCCCTATTGATAGACAGTGTTCTCAGCGCGTAAAGCCGATAACACCGCTCTACTTATTAAGACGATTGAGGACGCTATTTTTTGCAGTGCCAAGGCAAAAAAACTTCACCTTGGCCAAAATGTCGCACCCAACCCCAATTAAAAGTGGAAATTGAGGCCAAGTTTCAAGGTGTGTGTATCCAGTGAATTGGAAGCTTTGCGGCCATTGACGATATTCGAACTGCCAGTGTGGTCGGTATATTTATAGACCGGTTTTTCGGATGGATCGCAGTAGGGATCTCCCAGAATTTCACAAAGAAATGGTTCGGGCGGTGTAATTTCCACACCTGTCTGCTCTCTGGTCGTGTAGTTGCCCCCTGTTCCGGCACGCGCATTTTCAAAGCTGAAGCTGCGGTTGCCGAAGCGGCTATAGGTATAATCGGCCATGACCGACCAGCGATCGTTGATTGCATATTCAACACCGCCGCCAACCGTGACGCCCGTACGCATTCCCGACAATTGATCGACGAAGAACAGGCTTGAGCTTGCCTTGCCCATGATATCTTCAGAATAGCGGTACTGGTCGCGCGTCTGCTTCTCATGCGCGAAGGCAACACCCGCCGTTCCATAGACAAGCCAGCGATTATCCAGCGCATAACCAAGGCGACCGCGAATGGACCCTGTCCAATCAATGTCGTAATGCGTGTTTGCCTGAATACCGGCAATGTCCTTTTCAGCAGCAATCCAGTCTTCCTGCATGAAGGCCGCCTGCGCGCCCTTCAAACGCGTTTTGCTGACATCGGCTTCGATACCAAGTACGACGCGGTTGCTGAACTGGTGGTTATAGCCCGCCTGCACACCGAACAGGGCCGAATTGCCAAATCCACGATCCGCAGATTCACTCGCCGATATCGGATCAACCGTGCCATCAAGCGCAGTCGTATTGCCCCAGGTCCGCCCGGAAGTCATACCGGCATGAACACCGCCGTAGAAGCCGGTCCAGTCGATTCCCGGTGCCCCACCCTGTGACCGGGAGAATGGCGAGAGTTGCGGCAGGCGCTGATCGCCGCCGAAATTGCTGGTAAGGCCCGCATAGAACGACCGGCCCGGACCAGGCTGGTTCACCAAGCCAAGCGGATCGACGTAATATTGATCCGTCAGATTTTCGATACGAGCTGTCGCGGTCAGGCTGTCATTGATCTTATATTCGGCAAAGACATCGATGAGCGTATAGGGCTTCCAGCGTGTCAGCGAAATAAACTCACCAGCACCCACCGCTGTGACATCACCATGACCAATCGCACGCGGACCGACATAAGAAACACGCCCGCCAAGCGTCAGCCTGTCTTCAAGCATCTTCTGCGAAAGTGTCAGATCCACGCTGTATTTCGGAGGCACCTGATTGGTCGCATAGTCACCGTAAAGCGACTTGGCTCCACAGGTTTCAGAGGTGCGGCAGAACTCTACATCAAGATAATAATTTGCCGAGAACTCGGCCGTAAACCCGCCGGCCTCGTAACGGCTTGAGAACTCCAGACCTGAAAAGCGTGCGCGATCAATGTTGTAGACCTGCATACCGCTGTAGACAAATTTCCCGCTGTCGTCGTAGAAATCGCGGAATGCACGCGCAACATAATCTTTAACGTCCCAGTTAAAGTAGCCAAACTTGACCATGCCGCGATCGTCATCATTCAACAGACCATCTCGCGTGAAGTTCGCTCCAACTTCCCAGTTGCTGGAGCGCTCCGGCTGCAATCCGGCATTGGGAATGACGGTGAAGGCTGAAACCGATTCAAACAGGCTCGGATAGCGTAGCGCGTTGGAATAATTGACATAAAGCTGGCTGCCATCGAAAGGTTCGACCGTCACGCCGACCGATGGACTGAAACCACCTGAATCACGGTTCGGTTCCGGGTTTAGCTGTACAGCAGCGTTGGCCTCGGTGCGGCGGTCATGTGACCAGTAATGCGAATAACGCAGGCCAGCATTCAATGTCAGCCAGTCGACTGGCTTGTAGGCCGCTTTGGTGAAGACGCCAAGTTCGTCACGATAAGCGTCACGCAGGTTTAGCCAGCCCTCAAGTTCGTTAGTATAAGCACTCGGACGCGTATCTTCCCTGAGATAAGACACACCATAATTCAGGTCGATATCGCCATAGTCGCCAAACGAAAACTTGGACGTATTGGCAACATCGCCGCCCCACATGATCGTATTCGATCCAGTGCGGAAATTCGGCGAAAGGCCGAGAGATTCCGATGTCGGTATCATGTTACCGCGACGTGGATTTCGCAGTTCCAGTTTCGTGACCCAAAGATTTGCTTTCAGATCAATGAGTTCATTGTCGTCCGGGTTCCAATAATAGCGCAGGGTGCCGGTATCGAGCTTGGAACCAGATGTCAGCTCCTGCTGAACAGGTTGATTTCTGTCCCCGGTGAAACGGGAGGCAAGAAGATCGCCAGCCTCCCCACGAAAACCAGTATAGCCCAGCTTCAGCGTATGACCGCCATCAAAGCGCAGCGTCGCCTTCGTCAGGAAGGATTTGGTCTCAAGCTGCGTATTGAGGACTTCTTCGCCAGCACGATAATTCGTAAGACCGCCGTTTTCGATATATTCAGGCCAGTTCTGACACCAGGAACCCGATGTATTGCAGGTTCTGGCAGGGCCGATATTCACCGGATCGGCTGATGGGCCATGCTTGCCTGCATGATAATTGCCACGCTTGCGATAAGCATAGCCCGCAAAGAAATCGTAATTCTCTTCCTTGATCGCAGCGACAATACTGGCAGAGCCATTGGTCGGTGTAAGGAAAGAAGGACGGTTCATGCCGTCGGGCGACCCGACGACTTCCGGGACGTCACTCGGCGAATAAGGCCATGCATACCCACCCTTGGCGCCCGCATGCGGTGACGAAGAATTCGAGCCATATTCACCTTTCACACGCATACCCCAGTTATCGCCTTCCTTGACGATATCATCAGCATCGAGTGTTCGAATGGCGACGTTGCCCGCGATACCACGCGAGGATGCGTCCGAGCCTTTGTTGATATCAATGCCCGCAATCAGATCGGGATCAATGTAAGTACGATTGGAAAGGCCTTGATAGCCCTGATAGACGGTCACGCTGTTTTCAGCGCCATCAATCGTGGTTGCAACACGCCCCATGCCCTGCATACCGCGAATGTTGACATCGACCGAGCCCGCACCGTTACGCGCTTCACCCGACATCACCCCCGGCGTGCCGCGGAAAATATCGGCAGGGCTTGAGCCGCGGAAACGCTCAATGGTTTCGGACGAGATATAACTGGTCGGTGCTGCCGTTTGATAAGGTGCTTCTGCCCCCACCACGCCCGCACCGCCGGTGACGGTAATCGTATCAAGCAGTGTGGTGCCGTCAGTGGCCAATGGTGCCTGTGCGGCTGCCGATTGTGCGGCCAATGCGACTGTGTTGCTACCTGTGAAACGATGGGAAATACCAGATCCTGCAAGCAGACGCGAAAGTGCATCTTGTGGCGTCATCATGCCCGAAACAGCGGGAGCCTGTTTAGCGGAAGCAATCTGCGGCTGATAGGTCACCTGCATTCCAGCCTGCCGACCGAAATTGGCGAGTGCTGAAGACAGCGAGCCTGCGGGAATATTGAAAGAAGCTTGCCGAGCAGTCTGCGCTTGCGCTTGAAAAGTTGTCGAAAGGGACAAGGCATAAACGCATGTAGAACCCAGAAGTGCTGCCGTCAAAACTTTCGTCCCCAAGCGCTGCACAACACTTTTATTAACCCGACGCCCCATTGTCCAACCACTCCATCTTTTGGTGAAAAGGCGGTTGTATGGCAGCAGCTAACGTCCGACCCTGATGCTTACAACGAGCGGGGCTTGAGGATTTTCTCCCCTTGCATCAAAAAAATATCAGATTGACGAAATGACCGTCAGCCAAGGCGATATCTGCCGAACTTTTCCGCCATAAGGTTCAACCACTGCTTCCAGCGCGGCAATCGGTTGGTTGAGATCAAACACACCACTAATGCGTTGTGTACCAAAGCTCGATTGAGCCAGCAGCACCCGGCCTGATTGCCAGCGTGCGATACGCGCGACAACGGACGCAATCGTATCGCGCTCAGCCACCAGCGTTCCCTGACGCCAGGCTGCAATTTGGGAAACGTCACGATTACCACGCTCGAAGTCGTGGCTTTGCTCATTGAACGACAGCCAGTCGCCCTGCCCAAGTGGTGTCACAGTGTCGTTCGCACCGGTCGGCCTGACGGCGACCAAACCATGATCCACCGAAACCGAAAGATAACCCGCGTCATTGCTCACATCGAAAGCAGTACCGAGTGCGATCGCGGTAAGCTTTCCGGTCTGCACACTGAATGGACGTACAGGATCGGGCTTCACATCGAAAAATGCCATTCCAGCAAGAAGCTCGACGCGGCGCTCATTCGGGCTAAATCGCAGTTGGATCGCACTATCAGGACCAAGCATCGCACGACTGCCATCCGGCAGCGGTACATCCTGCAACTGGGCGGAATCGGTCATGTAATCCGCTTGCGCCTGCAACATCAGCTGCGGCCCAAACAGTGCCCCGACTGCAACAACGGAAAGCCCAGCTGCTCCGCCCGCGAGGATCGAACGGCGGGATATTTTAGGAGCTGCCGCACGGCGCTGATCATGCATGACTTTACCCGTCATGCCATAGATTTCCATCGCCTCACGCCAGGCGGTTTCGTGTTCCGGTCCACGCGCACGCCAGCGGTTGACCAGCTCTTGGGCCACAGGATTATCCGGATCATCCTGAATGCGGATGACAATATCCAATGCTTCTTCGAACAGCTTTTCGCTTTTCGATAATTCGTCATCCATGCAGCGTCAGCCCCTTTAATTCAGCCGTTTCTCACCGCCGAACTGCTTCTCTCAAATTATGTCCTACTGAATATAACGAATGAAGGGAGGGAATTTTCTCTTTTAAAGACTGCCAGCCGCATCTTCATTCAAACACGCTCTCAGATGCACGTAACCACGCTTGATCAATGTCCATGTTCGCGAGACGGAAAGCCCCAGTTCGCTGGCCACTTCAGCAATCGTCTTTTCATCGAGACGATGCAGTTCAAACGCACGGCGTGTTTGTTCAGGCAACTCAAGCAGCGCCTTTTCTATAATCAAGAGGCGCTGTCGGTCATAGACGATAGTTTCTGGCGTTGGCGTCGTATCGGCAACGCAGCGCCATTCTTCGTCAGGCATATCGACATATTCAACGATGCGCTCGCGCCGGTAGAGATCAATGGACAGATTGCGCGCTACCTGATGCAGATAGGCGCGCGGATTATGTTCATTGCCTGATGGTGTTGCCGACATCACCCGCACAAACGTATCTTGCGTCAGATCGGCTGCCGTCTCTGCATTGTGCCCTCTGCGCCGGAAAAAGCGATGCAGCTCCCGCGCATGGTTCTGGAAAAGGCGTTGCAGATTCCACATCAAACGAAGCTCATTCGGAATAGCTAAATGCCATCGCACCGATCCTCTCCAGACCGGATACACAATCCCCTGACCTGCCTATCGCAGCAGAGTTAGCATTTACTGTAATATATGACCGTAAGAGTCAACTTATTATTGCATTGTTGCTATGATCGAAAATAGCGGCGGGAACAGGACGGCCAAAAAGCCAACCTTGCCCTATGGCATCCGGATGTAAGGCCCGCACATAATCCGCCTGTTCTTGTGTCTCTACGCCTTCAACTACCAGCTTCAACTCGAGCCGCCGCGCGATATTGCAAATGTTCTCGACAATTTCGGCGCTGACAGCCTCGGTTCCGATCGCTTGCGTAAACATGCGATCTATCTTGATCCCGCTGATCGGCAGTTTTGCGAGATAGGCGAGATTGGAATAGCCAGTGCCGAAATCATCGATAAAAAATTCATAGCCCCTCGCGCGAAAGGATTTCATCGCTTCAATCAGGCGTTCATGGTTAGCCGTCGAGCGCTCCGTGATCTCAAGCACAACTCTGAGCGACGAAAGCCCATGGCGCTTGACCTCCTGGTCCAGAAAGACCAGCGTTTTCGGATCAATAACATCATCGACCGAAAGATTGAGGCTGAGATAAAGATCTTCATTTGCATGTAAGCGCATGTTCATTTGATCAAGCGCTTTGCGCACGACAATCCGCGTAATATTCTTGATATCTCCCTGCTGCTCCGCAATCGGAATGAAAACATCCGGCGGAATCGGCACACCATCTTCGTCTGACAGACGAGCAAGCACTTCCGCTCCAATCACTTGTCCGTCACGCAACCGCATCAATGGCTGAAAGACGACATCGACGCGGCCTTCCGCAATGGAGCGTTTGATCTGCTGCGCGAGCGATGCATGGCCCCTACGCCATTGAACCCCTGCTGCTCCCAGTCCGCCACCGGCCAATGCACCGAAGACTGCGAGCGCCATCAATACGCCCGGCGATTGCTGGAAAATGCTGACATTGGTCATGGATGCCGTCACACAGACATCGATGCCATCGGCACATTGCGAAACCAGCCGATGCGTGCGCAGATCATACCATGGCAGCTTTTCCGGCGGCCGTTCCGCTATCTTTCTCGTATCACCAAACGCTCGGTAAATATATTTGCTGTCGCGGCTAACGACCTGCGCGCTGAGGTTAGGTTCCGCGCGCTCGTACAGGGCAAAAGCAACGGGCGATGTAAAAACAATCGCCGAGCCGTGCATGATCATTTCCACCTCTGTCTGGTGTTTTCCGATCTTTTCGGCATTTGCCCATAATCGATGCCCGCCATCCACCTCACGATCCCATTTCGGCAGATCGGCAGGCGGAGACAGACGCCCCCATAAAGCAGTACAAACAATGCGATTGTTCAAGACGCGGCCAATATCGCGTAGATAATGCGCCTTATATGCCAGCAGTCGCAGCTCGGTCAGATTTTCATCCGAGCAGAATTCCTGCATGGTGCTGTTCACCACTGCAAGCGTATTTCTGCCAGATTGTGTGACATTTATCGAATGGGACAAGAGATTGTCCCTGTATTCGTTAAGGCGAATGTAAGCGAGCCGAACCAGTTCCAGCTGCCCTAAAAGAATTGTTATGGCGATGCCTAAACAAGCGACGAGCGCAACAAACCACCGATCCCCGTTGGTACGCAGCTTTATCATCAGGATGAATGTCCCCAAGCAGCAAATCAACGCCCCCGTTGTTTGCGCGAAATTACACAACTCAAGGCTGGAAGCCAATGCTTAACATGCTGAAATTATCGCGAAATTAGACCATCCTTAAAATAAACTTTAGAAAAAGCTCACGCGTAGACGTTGCAGAACTCAGTTCCCATCGGGATTTAACTTTAAATCTACCCGCAAGGTTGACGTTGATTATCGGGGCCGTAGATTACCTGACCATGACAAATATTGCGATTGATCAAAATTATCTCCTCGAGAAACTGGGCGCGCTCCTCGCAATCCCAAGTCCCACAGGCTTCACAGATGAGGCGGTGCATTTCGTTGCACGCGAACTGGAGCGTCTCGGCCTTGAAGTCATCCTGACGCGACGCGGGGCGATCCGCGCACGCCGCAGTGGCAAATCGAGAAAGCCCGCGCGCGGTATCGTCTCCCATGTCGATACGCTTGGTGCACAGGTCAAATATCTCAAATCCAACGGGCGGCTTGAGCTTGTTTCAATCGGCAACTGGTCGGCACGCTTTGCAGAAGGTGCGCGCGTTTCAATCTTCTCTTCCAAAGGTACCTATCGCGGCTCAATCCTGCCGCTAAAAGCGTCGGGCCACACTTTCAATGAAGAAGTGGATACGCTTCCCGTTGGCTGGACCTATATCGAGTTGCGCGTCGATGCGCTGGCCCGCAACAAGGAAGACCTCATTGAACTCGGCATCGACGTTGGCGACATTGTTGCCGTCGATCCCATGCCGGAATTCATCGATAATGGCTTCATCGTCTCGCGCCATCTTGATGACAAGGCGGGCGTTGCGATCATGCTGGCATCGCTTGAAGCCATGCAGCGGCTCAATGTCGAAACGCCGGTCGATACGTACTGGATATTCACCATCGGCGAAGAAGTCGGCGTCGGCGCTTCTGCAGCCGTTGTGCCGGATATTGCGTCTCTCGTCGCCATCGATAATGGCACCACAGCGCCCGGTCAGAATTCGTCTGAGTTTGGCGTAACACTTGCCATGGCCGACCAGACCGGACCTTTCGATTATCATCTGACCAAGAAGCTTTATGAGCTTTGCGGCGAACACGATATCCCGGTGCAGAAGGACGTTTTCCGCTATTATCGGTCTGACGCGGCATCTGCGGTAGAGGCCGGCCACGATGTTCGCACCGCGCTTCTGACCTTCGGTGTCGATGCCTCGCATGGTTATGAACGCATTCATTTGAGCGCGCTCACATCGATTGCAAAGCTCACTGTTCACTATGCAATGAGCGAGGTTGAGATCAAGCGCGATGCCGAGGAAACCACCAAGGGTCTCAAGGGCTTCACGCATCAGACATCAACCACGGCCGAGCAGGACCTGAAGCCAGAAGACAGCCCGACGGAATAGCTGAAAACAGCACAAAGAATTTGAAGGCGGGGTCAACCCGCCTTTTTTTCGAGCGCGTCCCAAAAAGCGTTAAGCGGGCGCGGTCACGCAAATTAATTATGATAATTTGTTGATATACGTCATTTCCTCCCTATAAATTATATCCTGACAGATTTGCAGGCAGATATGGCCAAACGAAAGGAACCGCTGATGAAGAGGTTATTTCGCGCCGTTTTGACAGCGGCCACTCTGGTTCTGGGTTCAGCGACATTTCACGCTGACGCGCAGACACCGCCCGATGTTCTGATCGTCGGGCAGATTGCTGAACCGCAATCGCTTGACCCACACACGGTCACGGCAACCAATGATTTCCGCATCCTTGTGAACATCTATGACGGTCTGGTCCGCTATAAGGATGGCACGCTGGAAATCGAGCCGGCGCTTGCTGAAAGCTGGACCATTTCAGACGATGGCAAAACCTATACATTCAAGCTGAGACAGGGCGTGAAATTCCATGACGGTTCGGATTTCAACGCGGAAGCGGTCAAGTTCAACTTCGAGCGGATGCTGAACAAGGATCATCCGTTCTACAATACCGGCCCGTTCCCCCTCTCCTTCAACTTTGAATCCATTGAAAGCGTCAATGCGGTCGATACAAACACCGTCGAGTTCAAACTGAAAGAGCCGTTCGCGCCCTTCCTGTCAAACCTCGCCTATCCGACCGGCCTCATCGTTTCGCCAGCCGCCGTCGAACAATATGGCACTGAATTTGGTCGCCATCCGTCGGGCACCGGCCCATTCAAATTTGCCGAATGGCAATCTGGCCAGCGCGTGGTGGTCGAGCGTGCTCCCGACTACTGGGATAAGGCTCCGACCTTGAACGCGATTGTTTTCCGTCCTATCACCGACGCCAATACGCGCGTTGCTGAAATGATGGCAGGTGGCATCGACATCATGGTCGAGGTGCCGCCGGATAATCTCGCAACCTTCAAGCAGGATGCAAATTTCGCTGTCGCAGAACAGGCGGGGCCGCATGTCTGGTTCAGCATTCTCAACACCAAAAGCGGACCGTTCGCCGACAAGAAAGTTCGTCAGGCTGCAAATTATGCAGTCAACAAACAGGGTCTGGTCGATAATGTCCTGCAAGGTTCTGCAACTGTCGCGGCCGGTCCCGTGCCACCTGCATTCAACTGGGTTGATGATAAAACCGAGCCTTATCTTTACGATCCGGAAAAAGCCAAGGCGCTGTTAAAGGAAGCAGGCGCTACCAATCCTCAACTCACTTTCTATGTGACAGAAGGTGGCTCGGGGATGCTTGACCCGATCAATATGGGCGCAGCTATTCAGGCAGATCTTCAGGCCGTCGGCTTCAAGGTGAAGATTGAAACCTACGAGTGGAACACCTTTCTTGGTCGTGTGAATTCCGGTCTCGATGGCAAAGCAGACATGGCTGAAATGGCATGGATGACCAATGATCCAGACACGGTTCCATTTCTCACGCTTCGCACCGAAGCCCTGCCGGACAAAGGCGGCTTTAACTCGGGCTATTATTCCAATCCGAAAGTCGATGAATTGCTGACCAGGGCGCGCACATCGACCGATCAGGCAGAGCGCGGCAAGCTCTACGGCGAGATCCAGTCTATCGTGCACGACGATGCGCCATGGCTCTTTGTTGCCAATTGGAAACAGAATGCTGTCACAACAGCTGCAGTTCAGGGCTTCAAGCTCCAGCCGTCATTCCTGCTGCATCTCAAAGATGTGACCAAACAATAAAGCTTTGCGCCAGAGGTCAAGGCCACTGGCGCAATCTTGCTTGCGCATTTTGAGCAGGAGTGAAACCCGGTTTTGCACGAAATGCGCCCCAGATGAAGCGGAGGAGGGCCAATGCCAGCCTATATCTTCAAGCGGCTCATCGCAGTCGTTCCCGTACTTTTCGGGCTGTCCATCATCGTGTTTCTGGTGATGGCATCAATTCCCGGCGATACCGCCACAGCTCTGCTCGGCTCTTATGCAACGCCGGAAAATGTCGAGCGTATCAATCGTGATCTCGGCCTCGACAAGCCACTGGTCCAGCAATATTTCATCTGGATCGGCAATCTGTTGCACGGCGATTTCGGCCGCTCCTTCGTGCTCAATCGTCCTGTTCTCGATGAGGTGCTGGAACGCTTTCAGGCAACGCTTATTCTGGCGGGCGTTGCTCTCGTGCTCTGTTCGATCTTCGGACTTTTCGCAGGCATTGTCTCAGCCGTTCGTCAGTTTGGCTGGGCAGATCGCACCATCACTTTCATCGTTCTGGCAGGCATTTCGATCCCGTCATTCTGGCTTGGCCTTCTGCTGATTTATCTCTTCGCAGTGCATTGGCGCATCCTTCCGGCATCAGGCATGTATGCAGTCTATGGCGGCGGCGATCTCAAGGATCTGATCTGGCATCTGATCCTG
>Ga0256901_1000573_pt1 | contig 20669 bp, 18 predicted proteins | sample MC6MC0689MT_FD_190200 | JGI IMG/M metagenome (GOLD analysis project Ga0256901, IMG submission 190200) | Metatranscriptome of enriched soil aggregate microbial communities from Iowa State University, Ames, United States - MC6-MC0689-MT... | ecosystem: Environmental > Terrestrial > Soil >... | reverse complement strand
CGCGACGACAGGGGCTGCGACCGGCGCCTCAGGCGCCACCGGGGCTGCCTGAGCGACAGGCGCGCTGACCTTGGCGGGCGCTGCGGCCGGAGCCGGAGCAGCGGTCGCGGCCGCAGCGGCCATGCCGGTGCCCTGGCCGCTGGCCTGGCCACCGCTGTTCACTTCGGTGCCGGTGCCCGGATCGCGGGGCACCGGCGGTACAGCCGCCGCCGGCCGGAACGCCAGCATGCGCAGCACCGCCATCTCGAATCCAGCACGCGGGCTTGGGGCCAGGTGCAGGTCACGGCGACCGCCCAGGGCCATCTGATACCAGAGCTGCACCACTTCCGGGCGCAGGCGCTGGGCGAAGGCCTCGGCATCGATCCCCTCGCCCGCCGTCGCCGCACCCGGCACCAGCTGCTGCACCTGGATCCGGTGCAGGGCCTCGGCCAGGGCGTCGAGCACCCCGCTCCAGTCCGGCGAGAACTCGGCCAGCAGGGCCACGGTCTGCAGCAGGCGCGGACCATCACCATCGGCCAGCGCATCCAGCATCGCGGCGACCTGGGTGCGGTCGACCGTGCCCAGCATCGCGCGCACCACATCCTCGCGCAGCGCGCCGCCGGCATAGGCAATCGCCTGGTCCAGCAGCGACAGGCCGTCACGCAGGCTGCCATCGGCCGCCTTGGCCAGCTGCACGATCGCGGTCGGATCGGACTCGATCTCCTCGGCGGCCAGGATCTTGGTCATCTGGCCCTGGATCTGTTCCTCGTCCAACCGCTTCAGGTTGAACTGCAGGCAGCGCGATAGGACCGTCACCGGCAGCTTCTGCGGATCGGTGGTGGCCAGCAGGAACTTCACGTGCTCCGGCGGCTCTTCCAGCGTCTTGAGCAGCGCATTGAACGCCGCCTTGGACAGCATGTGCACTTCGTCGATCAGATAGACCTTGTACTTGCCCCGGGAGGGCATGTACTGGGCGTTCTCGATCACCTCGCGGACATCATCCACACCGGTATTGGACGCGGCATCGATCTCGAGCAGATCGATGTAACGGCCGGAGTCGATATCCAGGCAGGCCGGGCACTGGCCGCATGGATCGGCGCTGGTGCCCTGCTCGCAGTTCAGCGACTTGGCGAAAATACGGGCAATGGTGGTCTTGCCGACCCCGCGGGTGCCGGTAAACAGGAACGCATGGTGCACCCGGCCGCTGTCCAGCGCATTGCTGAGCGCACGGACCACGTGTTCCTGGCCCACCAGCTCGGCAAAACGCTTCGGACGCCACTTGCGGGCAAGGACGAGATAGGACATCAGGCCACCGTCTTCATCGGGACGACCATTGTGCCACGCCTGTCCAGCCCCCCTGCCCCCCGTGACGAACCGCTTGTGCGATTCCGATTCCCCCGCTAGAATCTGCGCCCCTGCAGCGGGTTGTGTGCGGCAGGTCCGGAGAGGTGTCCGAGTGGTTGAAGGAGCACGCCTGGAAAGTGTGTAAGCGTCTAAACCGCGCTTCGGGGGTTCGAATCCCCCTCTCTCCGCCAGATCAATGCAAACCCCTGTTTACGCAGGGGTTTTTGCTTTTCTGGGAGAGCATCAGACGGGACACAAATCGGGACACAACCCGATGCGAATTCCCCATCATCTCATCCGCTCCCCCGCTGGCCGTTGGTCCTTCCGGCAGCGAGTCCCGTCCGACCTCCAAACTCGGCTTGGCCGGACGGTCATCAAGCGAAGTCTGCGAACCACGGATCTGCGCCAAGCCCAGCTGCAAGCCATCAGCTTGGCGTCGCGCTATGCTGCGATCTTCAACGCAGTTCGGGGGCTGCCAATGAACCAGATCACCACTAAGGATGTGGACGCGCTCATCGAGCGTTTGACCAAGGAAACGGGGCGACAAGATCTGACGCTTCATCGCACCCAAGCACCGGATGGCACTGTCAGTGAGCGCTGGCAGATCGACAACGAGGAAGACGTCCGGCTCTTTCGAAAGGCTCAGGTCTGGAACGCAGCTTCGGAAGTGGCTGGCATTGGCTCTCTTCCCCCAGATCTTGTTCGCCAGCCCGAAGCACAAGCCAAAGTGGCCGAAGTCATCTCCCTGCGCAAAGCCCGGGATGGATGGCTTGCCTCATTGAAAGCAACGACCCTTCCGAAGACGTATGTGATCAAGAAGTCTGCCATCGACTTCTTCGTCAAATACATTGGTGAAAAGACCAAGGTCCATACGATCAAGCGACCCGACTTGGCCCGCTGGTATCAGCACATGCGGGAAGGTGGTGCTTCGACTCCGACTTTGACCAATAAGCAAAGTTACATTGGCGGTAAGGGCGGGTTCTTCGAGTGGTGCATGGCCTCGGGCTACTACCCCCAGGGCGACAACCCGGCAAGTGGCCACATCACCTATTCTGTTCGCGAAAAACGTGTTCGCCGTAAGTTGGGCTTCAAGGCCTATGACTTGCATCAGATCCAGGCGCTTTTTGACCCCAGTAATTTTGAAAAGCTTTCACCCAGTGCCCGTTGGGCGTCATTAATTGGCCTTTATACCGGAGCCAGAGCCTCGGAAGTTGGCCAACTTCTTTTAAACGATGTTTTCAAAGATGGCGATATCGTTTGCATCAAAATTAACGACGACGGTGAATTTCAGAAGGTCAAAACCGAATCGAGTCTCCGCACTGTCCCAATCCATCCCGATCTTTTGAAGCTTGGTTTTTGGGAGTGGACCGAAGAACTTCGATCCAAGGGTCATGATCGGCTTTTCCCACAAGCCAAAGCCAACGCAACGAACGGCGCTGGCAACTGGATCAGCAAGGCGTTCAGTCGTCATGTTGCGGAGGTAGGTAAGAACTGGCCCAAAGCAAGGCGAGGGTTCCACTCCCTTCGGAAGTCGTTGATTCAAGAGATGCAGGGCGCAGGTGTGGCTTCGGAACTGAGGGCTCAAATCGTTGGGCATGAGCTCGACGATGAGCATCATGCGACTTACAGCCGACAGTTCACCAATGCAGAGAAGCTCAGGGGCCTGGGATTGCACTCACCAGGCCTGTCCATCCTGAATTTCAAGCTCGCACTTCAAGCGCTTTCGAAAGCACTCTAAGAGCGCCTACCCCGAAATTAGTTTTGAATACAAACCAAACAAAAAGCTCACCCTTGATGCGTCGTCTTTTCCGGACCGATAGCCATACAGATCATCAACAGCTTTGTTTAAACTCTGGTGAGCCCTATAAAGATCGTCAGGCATACTATCAGGACGATAAAGATCAGCCAATGTCGCACCTTCGTGATTTTCCCGAGCCGATAGCACTTCGTGAGAGGCCGCCACTACTGCCTCACGCTTTTCTATCGACTGCCCCATGGGCCAAGGGAAGTTGTTGTATACAATATGGATGGAGTATCGATAGTCGCTCTTGAGCCTTCCAGCAACAGTCCGCATCCAAGCATTGTGCATGTGACTCGAAAGAACGCCGAACTCAAACAACCCTGCACCTGGAATAACCCGAAGCAGATTGCTCGCCATCGTGTCTTTGGGAACATATCCAATCGGGATGTAGTCACGCTTCTCTGACGAAACCTCGGGCACGACCAAGTAGTCATCACTTGGCACGAACTCCACATGAAAACGCCTAGGTGTCTCGGCCAATTTGCGGGTAGGCGCACTCTGGCTTGACGTCCTGAACTTGCGAACTTGGGCGACCCGGTCCATTGACTGCGGGAGCAGTCTAAGCTCGGACGGCTCAACATCTCTCAGCCAAAGACACCAGCGCTCGTAGCCGTTGAGAAATTCATCAGCACCCAGCCAGCGTTTAAAATACTTCTCTGATCCCGGCTCACCACCTATGAACTGATCTCGTTCCTCAGTGCTAAACAAATAGAAACCACCATCAATGGGCTTGTTGCCTATCGACATATTTGGGACATCACAGATCGGCGATCCACGACGCCCCAAAACCAGATCAGGCGCGTCAACGAGATAAGGATTGATATTTTTTACATAGGTCGCAACTGGATCTGATTTAATTCCATCCGGATAAGAATAAAGAACTTTTTTACCGGAAGAGTTCTTTGCAAAACCCACGATCACACAGTGAACAGCTGCAATACCCTTCCCCTCATTGCTCCACTGGAATGTCCGGTGAGCAAAGGTGATTTGCAGTCCTCGCGAGAGCATGTGCGGCCAAAGCACACCTGCTTGTTCACCCTGTGTGATGCTGTTAGTTGAAACGAAGCCCGCCTTGATTCGATCTGATAGACCAATGTAGTCTGCCGCTTTCAGATACCAGGCAGCGACATAGTCAAGCAGGCCACCGTTCTTAATTTTGGAGAAGATTGGAGCAACATCCTCTCGCTGCTCCGGGGTCATGTATTTCCCACCAACAAACGGCGGATTTCCCAAAACGTAATCACATTGATCTGGCGGAAGAACTTCCGTCCAATCAGTGTCAAGAGCATTGCCCTTTACAATTGTTGGACTTGAAATAAGGGGAACACTCGGCCTGGTTGTGCCGAACCTTTCGGCTGCTTCCAAATTGAGTTGGTGATCAGTGATCCACAGAGCAACGCGTGCGATATGTGCTGCGGCGTCATCGATTTCAATTCCATAGAACTGATTGACACTGACTCGGCAAAGGGTTGAGACATCCAACACTCCGCGCTGGTCCCCCCAAATTTGACCAATAAGATCCATCTCAAATCGGCGCAATTCACGATACGCAATGACCAAGAAATTCCCGCATCCGCATGCCGGATCCAAGAAGGTCATCGTTGGAAGCTTATCGTAGAGAGCGTGCAACGACGCCTTAGTTCGCCGGGGACTGTGGAGCTCTGAAATGAGATCATCCATGAAAAGCGGATTGATCAATTTCAGGATATTTCTTTCACTGGTGTAATGAGCACCCAGCTCTCGCCTTGTAGCCTGCCTCTTATGGCCATCCGTATTGTGTTGCTCCAAGACCCCTTGGAACATCGCTCCAAATATTGCAGGCGAAATTCCGCTCCAATCGAGCTCTGCACAAGCTAACAATTCTGAACGCAGGATCGAATTGAAGGCCGGAGTTCGAATGGCCTCAGAAAAAAGGCTGCCGTTGATGTATTCAAAGGCAAGAAGATCCTCATCCAGATTGGACTGGCGGGACTCATGCGGTGTATCGAGGACCTGAAACAGCTCGCTGATAAACGCGCCCAGATCCCTCCCGTCCTCACGACTGCGCTGAACAAATCGAGTGAACTGACCGTTTTCTCCAAAGATGCCAGTGTCATCGGCAAAGAAACAAAAAAGCAGCCTTGTCATAAAGACTTCAAGGTCATGGCCCGAGAACTTCGAGTCCAACAATGCTTGATGCAGCTTAGACACACGATAGGCCGCTTGCCTATCGATTTTTGATTCTTCGACAATCAGATTTGCGTCTTCTTCGATCAAAAACCCAAACCAGTCTGCGCGCTTTGCGAGTTGCTCCAAGCTGCATTCGTGAGTGATGTTGGTTTTTAGATCGGTCAATCTAAATTTTGCGAAGTCGGACGTAATAATATATCTCGGTCGCTCAAATTCTTTAAGCGCCAGGAAGTAGTCGGTTGCCTGCTGGAAAGCGCTGTCGAGATTCTTCCCACGACTTTTATGCTCAACAATAAGCTTGCCAGGAATAAAGCTGTCAATGAACCCCCTACCACCGCCGATCCGCGCCACCTCCCTTTCATAGATTGTCGCGGACTCCGGCCTAATGCCAAAGCACTCATAGAAGCGCGCCCAAAAAAGCTTGGCATCGGCATTCTCCCGGTGAGCGTTCTTCCACTCCTTGGCGAAGGCTGCCAAGCGGGTGCGGATCTCGTTCCTTGTCAACATAGGGCTCACTGGGGTAGATTGCGACAGTCATCGACTTTGATGACTAAATCCAACTTTACCACGGACAGGGGCTAGGTCAACATGGCAGTCAGTATCAACAAGATTCAATTCTTGACCAATAAGGCAAGTGGAAATCCAATTTTTTATTGCCATGGCACGGACGTTGATCATCACCCAACTCTTTCTGCTGCCAGCAAGAACGGAAATATCGTAATATCCACCAAGGATGACCTTCTCTTCAAAGTGAAGAAGAATCCTCAGAGCAAGGACCGTATCGATATCTACATGTCGATAGAGGACGCCAATGCGTTAGGCAAGGAAATTCTAGCGCTGACGGCAGGAACGACGCCTAAGGCATGGCAGCCGTCAAAAGCCAATCCCCACGCAAATGCGAGCGGGAACATGGCCCTTCCCAACATCTCTGCGTCTTATTTCTCAAAGGCAATAAAAGTCAGCGCCTCGACTGACTCTGGCGTATCGATGTCGAAAACGGATTGCTATGTCAATGTTGATGAAGAAACGCCTCATACAACCCATATTAGAATGATGGGAAAAGAGGTGCACATTGGTATCGCACTTAATGCATCGGTGGGCGATCACGATCCAGAAGCAGGCTTTACGATAGATGTCCCTGTCGGGGAGTTGCAGACCACCAAGGGTGAGACGAACCCCGTGCAAAAAGTGGAGGGGGTCTGCATGATGAAATTTGAAATCGGTATTGCTGCTGGACTGGGCCTTCTATTGAAAGGCATGAAATAATTTTGATCTAGGAGCCGGACTCTTAGACCGGCTCCACCCTTAAAATAAATTAGAACTTTGGCTTGTACTTAAAGTGCCAATGCCCGCCTTCTTTTGAAATAAATTCGGGCTGCACCGATTTTTCAACAGTAACATCCATACTCTTGTTTGTTCCAAGTGCTCTGTCCAGTGACCTACATGCATTAAGCATCGAGGTGCGTGCATAATTTGTGCGCCTCTCTTGCATCCCCAGGATGCGCTTGGACACCAAATTTTTCTTCCGCTGGTAGGTCTGCCGAGCCCGGGCGGCTTCTGGTGAAGTGGGGTAATCTTCATGCTCTGACAGCTTGGCCCTCGCCATCAAATAGGCCATCCGGGCTCTATGTGGCCTTCCGATCATGCACGCATAGCGCATGACGGATCTTGCCAACGCCTCCGTGTCCTCGAAGAGGAACGGCTTTCCTGTGTATTCCCCTGCGGAACGACACACGAGCGAACCGTAGGCCTCCTGGAAGGCAGGCTCCACCGCTATCCCCGGTATGGTCCGAAGCAACTCAAACGAGTCTTCAGCTCGTTGGCGTTGAACTTCAAGCCATTTCTCAATGAGCTCTGCCTCGGCATTGAGCACTTCTGCATCTCTTCCATGGGAGCGGGCGAGCCTAGTGGTCCGGCTGAGATGCCGAGTGAGGTTCGGAGCTGACGGCCGGACTCTTGGGCCTAGGGGAAGTTTGGGACGACCAACGGGACCCGGAGTCACGTGCCCTATTGGAGAGAACCTGATTTCCGAACTATTTTGCTCAGCACAAGCCCTTGATCTTCTCTCTCTCAGACGGTCACGCAGTGCTGCTCCGTGACTATGTCCTTGGGGCGCTTCGTGCGTTGCCTTATCAAACATGGCTGAGATCAGGTCAAGCGTTAGCTTCTTCACTTCCGCTTCTGGTCCTGTGATCTTCGTCGACAACTTCGTCTTTCTCACCATAGCGACCTGACTTTTTCCCAAGTGCTTGGTTGGTTGACGGGTCAGCTCACGTGCTCGCTCAAAGTCACCACGGAATGCGGCATCCGCCGCTTGCGCTCGCAGGGATCGATGATCAACCTTGGCAAATGTCCCGCATCTTTGTAGGTGCTCATTGATGACTTCACCAACTACTTTTCGCAGACCGCGAATGGCTTTTGCGCCTCCACCCTGTTTGGCATCAAATTCCAGGCAGGCCCGTTCGCCTAGGCCTTCGTCTGTGATGGTTCTGGCAGACAAAAGAAGGTGAACATGATGGTTGCGTTGGTCGCCCTGTCCGCTCGGGTGATGGATCGCAACAAGGACTGCAACCTGGTAGCGATCTACGAGCATTTGACCCAGAGCTAGCGCCAAGACCTGGCGTTGAGCTTCATCGAGTTCGGCAGGCAAAGCAATTTCGACCTCACGCGCCACACGGGCGTTTGCTCTGGTTTCGTGAGACTCGTTGATGTCCCAAAACAAATGTGGATCGAGACACCAGTCTGGTGCATGCCTGGGTGCAAGCATGTGGTGAGATGCAACGCCGGACCGTTTGGAGTAGTCGTATCGGATCGATGTTCGTGAGTCGATGAGATGCAGTCCAGCACGATAAGCAGCTGCTGCGACCGAAGACTCTCCTTTGCCGCGTCCAAACGATTTCATACTTGTGTGATATATAGCCAATTTTGTCGCCCATTCAGTTAAATGAAGGATCGATCAAAACTGCTAGAAATCTGCTGTCTAGCCCCCAGAGCTGTTTTTTATCGTGAGAAAAATCACAGGGGTGGCGAAAAACTTTCGTGAACACTGCAAAAGTAACGCCGTGCGAAGCCGACTGCCTTTCATCGCAAAGCGATGCGCACGGAATTTGCGGAGCAAAATCCATAAGTGCGCTCTTGTCGTATAAATATTAACTTTCGCCAAACCTGTTTCTTTCCAGATGATTCCGGACAACACCATTGCAAAATGGCCTGCGACAAAATCCCAAATCAAATATCGGCTTTGGATGGCTCTATGAGGCATCGAAGGTGAGACCTCAACTTTCCCCCTACGGGGTCGATAATCTACGAACACATGACTCAACACCCCAGGAAATAGTCCATGGACTGGCTTGAATTTTTGGCCCGCAATGTAGCGGATTTGTCGTTTATCGGAATTATTATTGCCGCCATTTTAATATGCTGGCGCGCGGGCTCATTTCACCCCGTCAACGTCCGTCTCTTGCGTCTATTCATCGCCAAGGATGAGGTTGAAGACCCCGACATCAAGAAAAGCCTTGCCGATCAGACCGCATTGGTTAGTTTTCGGATGACGCATGGCGTTAAGGTGCGCACGCTGCGCGATGCAAAACATCTCTCAACATTTTCTGAGAAAAACAATATTCCGCTGTATCTAATTGGACGGGCAGGCTGGGCGTTCAATTTACAGAATCTAACCCTCAATCCCAATCGCGTGCCTCATGGAGCATGGCTCGCTATCCCTGGAATATTTTTGTTTATCTTGATCATCGCCACGGCTGTCTCGACAGCGGTGGCCGTCAGCAAAGATGTCTTAGTATCGCCCAAAGAAACTGACACGTGGCTGTGGCTATCCCAAAACGATGCAAGGACCGTTCGCCCATTCTTTTTGGGGGAAAGGGGCATCATTGATAAGTCATCCTGCAATGCAGACGAGACAGCCCCAGCTACGCCCGCAGGTTTTCATAAGGATGACCATAAGATCCTTTGCGAAATCTGGGCTGACCCGGCGCTTAAAAGTTACTTTGCAAAAGAATTACCGAGCCAGCGGCAAACATTCTTGGTGGCAGCAATAATTTTTGCTTGGTATGCCTTCATGAGCTTTTCTCTTCTTCGTGAGTGGCTGGCTCAAAGGGAGCTAAGGGAACTGTTGGAAGAGGTCAAACCCGGTCCTCAGCACCCACTGGCCCCTCCACGATAATTTGTTCAAATGTCGGGCCCACAAATATGGGCCCGACCGAATCGGGCTAAACCCTTGAGAAGGCAACAGCATTTCTTATGTTTGCGTGGAAAAACTGCCCCTTTGAAGGAGCCATCATAAATTGCTCATACAGATGGGCGCTGACATTGTAATACTGATAAACAGCACCATCCTTGAATTCCAATTCTAAGGTTTCCGAGGCTGGATCATAACCAGCTGAAACAATATTTGACGAAAATACGGCGTCTCGGTCCATTCCTAGCCCCCTTCAGGTTCATCATCAATTGGCAAACGAGTAATATCTAAATCCTGTGTGACAGCATTGGTCTGCTGACTGCGCCACGAAGCTACTACACGGTCGTAGCCCTCTGCTGAGCGGCGACTAGCCCATGCCTGGGTCACTTTCGGATCGTTACTTCTAGGCAAATGCTCTTGGCTTGGCAATGCTACACGACACCTGACAGGAAGACGGGCAGCTTCACCAGTGATGATTGCCTCACCGGTTCGTAAGACAGGTAGCAGATCCATCAGCCCTGCGAGGTTATCCGGCAATGTGCCCTTCACTCGAGCACGATCCACAGGATTGGACAAGCGAAGAGCAATGATTGTGCCGCACTGAGACAGCACTGTTTCGTCTACCTCAGCGGGCCTTTGAGAGACGACCATAGCGCCCACGCCGTATTTTCTTCCCTCTTTCGCGATCCTCTTCACTACCTCTGATGCCACTGTGCCGGAGTCCGGACCAAGGTAGCGATGTGCCTCCTCCATGACGACAAGCAGCGGGCGCTCGACCCCGCCTTCGGACTTCTCCCTGCTCCAAAAGAGCGCTTCGTAAACGATGCGCAGGATGGAGCCAATCAGCCGTGTGAGCACAGTGCTAGGAACACCTGACAGATCCAAAATCGTAATTTGCTTGTCGTGACCTAGCCACCCCTGAAGAAGCTTGTCTAGATCACTTTTCACTAGGCCGGTCGAGTCAGGCTCCCAGTCACCGGGATGGAGTAGAAAGTCGTATCGGCGATCCAGCAGGCGAGAGCGAAGCAAGTTTAACGGTCTGCGGATGCCCTTGGCGGCACCATTAATGAAAGGCGCCTTATTTCCCATGGAGTGCGGCTGATACTTTGGCGGAACCAATGAGTCAGCATCACCGATGTCTACGATTGCAGGCTGTTCGCGATTGGCGTCTAGATAGGTAGTCGTTTCGAAGTCGATCAGCTCATACCAAAGCTGCTTTAAACTAAATGGGACTGGACTATCGACGGTGAGCGTTTTCGCATCAATCCCTGTTCGAGGATACTTATTTATCCCCCTATCCTTTAGTTCCGTAATCTTATCGGTGAAAGTAATTTCGTGCGGGTCTGTAAGTCCACCTGTGACGAAGTCCAAAAGCTCACCGGCCTCAAGCGCCCAGTAAGGAACAAAGAGCGGCTCCTGTCCTTGAGTAGGAGTAGCGCTAAAAACAGTAGCCACATCCGCCAAGGCTTTTGTGTATTCGCCATGGATATCCAACATCAGGATTCGAGCACCTGGCGATCCGACGGTCTCACCCTTTCGTATGATGGAGCGCAGCAAACTCGCAACAGTCGTTGATTTCCCTGAACCGGTCGATCCTAAAATTGCGGAATGACGGGTGACAAGTGCATCTAGGGACAGCCGAACATCGATATTCTCAGCGCTTGAAAGGTGGCCAATCACAACTTGATCATCACCAATCGAGCCATAGATTCGGCGAAGGTCAGCCTCTGTTACCAGATGCACTGAATCATTAATATTGGGATGCTGACTCAACCCACGTTCAAATTGTCCACCAACAGTTTCACCTGCCAGTTGGACGGTCATCCATCGGCCTGAGTCAGCGCTTGAAATATCTGCTTGCGCTGGAGCAGCAGTGGCTCCGACCTCTGAGACGATACCAAACAAATCTTGGTATCCCTGAGGGATCCTTACGAAGCTGCCTACCTGCCCCACTCGATAGGTGTGCCCATTTATGACGGCGAACCCTGAGTCGAGGGACTGGGCCAGCCTGACAGTCAAAGTCGCACCTGAGACAGCACTAACCACACCTAAATATGTCGGATCGGTCCCACTCATTTCGGATCGTCCACAGCTTGAGCTTGGCTATCGCTATCGCCAGCTGTCTCGGGTGCAGCCGGATCCGGTTCGTCTCTCTTTAGGGATTGCGTAATCAGATCGTTAGCCTGAGCCAATGCACAAAAGCGTGAGAAGGCGGAGAAATCTCCTAACAAGAAAACGGGCGGGGTCTTCGGCCATCGGGATGCCCAGAATGTATCGCGGATGCTACCCCAATTTTTGGGAAGCTCTCCTGGCCGCCATTTTCCTGCAACGCCGCCTATCACTGCACCATCAGCTGCATACACACTCAAATTAGGCCTGTCGTTGGCCAATTTAACCGCCGGCTGTTCTTTTTCCAAATTCTGATACTGGAAAGCCAGAACGGCAGTATTGGCATTCATCGCCAAGCTTTCATCAAGAACTGCGCATATGTGCGCATCTCTGAATGAAAATCCGACCGCCAATAAAAGCGAATCAGGTGTGAGCAAGAATCTTTTAAGCCTTTCGAAGAGCGCAGAGTAAGGCTGCTTCTGAGTTAAATCATATTTTAAATGATCGGGATAGACCAGCTCAGTAGCTTCTCTCCCATGACCACGAACAACTGCCCCATCTTCTAACGCCCAGCCGAGGGAACCATGCATCTTCCAAAGCTTCGCCCATCTGGCAGGCAAATCATCCCCTGCGACAGACACTGGGTCGAAGAATGGTTTACTGCCCCCCGAGAAACCATCGAAGTATGGACTTCTCACCCTTTCGAACGCTTCTTCGAAAAGGAAGTCGTAGTTCGTCGTGAATATTTCTACAGAATTTGACCTGACGGTCCCAGTGATCCACGAAATCAGTTCCGAATAGGGGTTCCGATCTTTAGGCAGCCGGACGCCGACTATTTTTCCGATATTTTTACAAATATCCTTTCCCAGTTCTTTGTAGCCGTCCGAATCCAGGCCTTCGACCTCGGTCTTTCCCAGCGCCTGTTCTAACAGTCGAACTCGCGAAAGGACAGATTCGATATTCGCACCGCCGCCTAAGCTTGCCTTGATGGCATCTACTGCTGCGGCTTGCTTCAATGTGAGGCCTGAGGTTGCTTGTTTCGTCAGTGCATCTACACCTGGAATCAGCGGGTTTCCCTTGGGATCCATCTCATTCTTTGCGTTAACAAGAAGAGCAAGCGGTGCCCCTGCACCAACAAGAAGGCCGACTCGTTTTCGGCCTTGGGAAAGCACCTGCCGTAGATCGGACATGAACCGATCTGGATTGTGGAACGTTTCCATCGTTCGCCCCCTGTGCTTGGTGCCGCCGAGGTCCTTCCATAGAACCCCCACATTCAGCACCAACGCTACCGGTCAGGTTACATCACCTCACTGTGCCAATCATCTAGCCGAACAATCGACTGATCGGGCGTGTGGACCGGCTGACTAACGTTCGAACTTCTTGGCGTGCGCCTTAACCATCCTGAGCAACTCTTCCTGCTCCTTGGCAGTCATTTGTCCGAACTCCTGGATCAACTCAGCCAGCTGGTCCGTCTCTGCATACAGATACGCCAACGATACGCCCAAGGCCTTAGCCATTCTCTGAGCAGTGTCGGTGTCGCAACTGTGTACAGCCCGCTCGTATCGGTTGATTCGGACACCTGCAACATCCTCTGGCAGTCCCATCGCCACTCCTAATGCTCTCTGACTGATCCCAAGATTGCCTCTCACCTGCTTGACACGGCTGGCGAAAATTTCTCGGGCACTGCGGGCGTTGGGAGAATTCATACCCCAAGGATGAACGTAAGCTACGTTTGCCGTAAATTACGTTGCCCGTAGTATACGTTTATCGTACTCTTCGGCCTGTAGCAACTCAGTCTCGCAACGCCCTGCCCTTTCAAAGGACCCGTCATGCTGAATTCTCGCTTTCTCTTCGCCACGTTGATCGCCTCCGTGGCCGCTTGTTCCAGTGGTGGGCCCTCGCACGACGACCGTCAGAACGCGTTCTTGCAATACGTCAAAGACAACAGCAACGACAAGGCCAAGATCAGGGATTTTGAAAGCGGAAAGTGTGTGAAGGCCGAGGGCACCCCGAGCTACAACTGCGCCGTGTCGAGCCAGGTCATGGCCATGGAGCGGGACTTCGGCCATGAGATGGACGGGGTCTACACGTTCACTGAGGTCGGTGACATCTGGAAGATCACTGGCCGGGTTCAGTAGGTCCCTCATTGATCTGCCCCTACCCCCAACTCCCAGGACATCCAATGACCGTTGGCACCTTTCTCCTTCTGCTTGTCCTGTGCGCAGCCGTGCTGGTCGTCATTGCCGTCAATCGGACCTTCCAGTTCCGCAGCCAGCGGGAGGCCTTTGGTCGGGACTTTGAACGCTCCTACTTCGGTGGACAGGGCGCGTTGGCGATCTCAGTCGAGCGGTCGAGGGTGAAGATCCGTGCTGGCAAGGCAGTGAAGATTTATCCCTTCATGGATGTGCGTTCTTGGGAAAAGCACTGGCACAATTCAAAGCGGGAAGGCACGATCACAGTCAGTGTCCGGGATACGGATCATCCGGTCTGGACTATCCGATTCAGTAGCGAGGGCGAGATGAACCGTTGGTATGAAATTTTTAACCAAGCGATCAACGACACTTGAAGCTTGGCGAGCCTAGCCTGAGGAAGGCAAATCGTTGAATTATAGAAGCCCCTGTTGGGGCTTTTATACTTTAGGGGAAGTCGATTCTGAAAAGGAATCCAAGCGACTCGTTTAGAATCGTCACAATTTAAGCGCTTTGGCCATTCTGGGGTTGTGATGCCCTTGACTGCGCCTGATTCTGGGCTATGAATCGGTTATGGAAAACGACCGCATAACCGAAGAAGAGTGGAAAGAATTACTGGCAGATCCGGGCTTCCGAAGATCTTTGGTGGACCTCGCCATCGAGAAATATACAAACAACGACGGCACGATCACGATGGAGATCACCGCTGAGCTGCTGAGGTTCTTAGACTTTGCTATCGACGATGAGGGTCTCGATGCGGCCATTGGTCGGGTGGAGAACGGGGACAAGCTCCACTGATCCGGTTTTCCTATAGATCATGGGCAAACAACGTCACACTGCAAACAGCCTTACCGCGCAAGCATTCTCGTAGTTTCACCAATTTATTATATATCGCAGAATAAACGCTTCTTGTGTCGCGCATCTATATTTATTAATTGAATGCAAATCAGATTGACAGGAGGCGACTTCACGTTAGGTTCTCTGAATGAACGAGGACAGCACCCCCGGCAACAGCCAAGACCTTAACCGTTGCTCCACCGGCAAAATTACAGTTGGCCCCCTCGCTTTGGAGTCAATTACATTTGAGGGGCCCGATGCTCCCTACCAACTCAGAAAAACTCTGCGCGAACTTTTCGAACAGGCACATAGACGCGGATACAACACAGCACTCCCCGCAAACGCTCCTGCTGACGTAGAAGCAGCCAAGCTGTCCGTGGAAATAGATAGGTTCATTACGGGAATGCATCTAGATAGAGAAGCAAATCAGAATATAAGCACTACGCATCACTCTCTTAAATTGCTTCTCGGAATAATCGGCAACAAAATTATCACAGACATCGACCAAGAAGACATTAACTCCTTCAAGGAAGGGATTAGATGGTGGCCAGCCAAGGCAAACCTTAGAATAGAATATCGCAACCTTTCGGTGAAAGAGATTATTGATCGTGGCAAAGCACTTGGACTCGCAGAACCTTCTGGCCATACAGTAAACAATCACCTGGCCAAGCTAAACAAGTTCTTCAATAAGTTGGTCAGGCAAAGAAAGCTCAAATATTCGCCACTGGAAGGCATCAACCTAAGGGTCAATAAACAGGTTGGACCAATTGATGAACGCCTGTTTTCTCAATCGGAACTCAACACCATATTTGATGCCAACTCTTACTTGACTTGGGTTAAAGGCTCACCACACCGGTATTGGGCTCCCCTATTCGCCTACTATACAGGCGCACGCATCAACGAAATTGCTCAGCTGAAACTTTCTGATTTCGAAACAATTAATGGTGTTCTTTGCATCCAAATTCGCGTTGGCAAAGATGTGGGCGAGGACGGCCTCCCATTAGGGACAGTCAGCCAAAAAGTGAAGGGAAACGCGTCAATCCGCACCATTCCAGTATCGCCCGAGCTACTTGCTCTTGGTTTGAAAGAATATATTGATGATGTGCGTCGCACGGGACATCCGCGTCTATTCCCTCATCTGTCTCCGGGTGTCTCCATAAAGAACGGCAGACGGGAGGTGTTAGGCTACTCGCATCGACTAGTCCCAGTTTTTTCGAAATACCTGAAAACCAAGGGCTTCCCCAATGGCGTCGTTTTTCATGCATTTAGGCATACGTTTGTAAGCGTGCTTCATGAGCAAGGTGCATCCATTGAGCAGATCGAGAGCATCACCGGCCATCTTGACTCGGCCGGAAATAGAAGTGGCAGAACACTGCATCGACACTATCTGCATAAGAAGGCGAATGGGAGTGCCCAAGACGACCTAAAAACTATCAACATGCTGCGTCCTCTGGAAGGTGTGCCAGTCTATGACTCGAAGCAATTCGCTGGATCATTAGCTCGGAAGAACAAATTTCATCCATAAGAGAGCCCCATAAGGGGCTCTCTTACTCCTCGACTGTAAGGCTACTACGAACTAGTGGAATGCCAACTTATCGCCCAGCCCCGAAGACACGATCAAGTAGGAACTCGGTGAAATTTGACGAACGAGCGGGAGAATTGCCCCTGGCGTTCTGCGAGCGGTGCTCACGTCTGTAAAGGAAATCCTTTTCCGCCTGCTCCGCAAGCTTGAATGCTGTGGTCACTGCCAGAGAGAATTTTTCCGGTGCCATGCAGACTTCCAGAATACTGTCGCAGAGCTTATCCACGGACTTCGCACTTGCTATCGGCAGAACTCTGTCATTAGCGATAACGGCGGCAATAAGCATCGCAACATGGAATCGGAACCTCATAAGATGGGCTCCTCTGGGGTTACCATTTGCATGCTCGTTTATTTTGTAAACCAACATGGCAGATGCAAGATAAGGCGAGAACTTATGGTCCTTACCAAAAACTGCGACGCTGCCCTTTTCGCGGAGGATGGAGCTTGGGTTGTTCGCCATGACCATGTGTGGCTTTTGCATGAACACGGCGGCATAAGCTCGCACCATGCCATGAAGACCGACCACCCTCTTTTTATCGGGGGCGTCATCCAAAAGAGTGAACTCTCGGGAGCGTCGTTCATAGTAGAGGCTCTCGCCTATTCTTCTGGATTCCAGGGAAACATACTCCTGAAGGTCCTTATGCCACTTATCCAGCGTGAGGAATGCCTCATTCGGAACAGGTGTCTGCCTATTGTTTGCCCTGATGATTTTCGAGACAACGTCAGCGTCCGAGGTATGGACAACTTTAATAGGTATCAGCGCGTCGTCGAAGCCCGGCTTTCCTTGGTTAGAGAAAAGGACGTTACTAGTCTGGCAACCATTCACGATCTGGTAATTGCGGAGCAAGAAACGATGTGCGCCGAGATTCTTCATAAATGAAGAGACGACGGTAACACCATTGTTGTATAGCACGAACTTGTCAGAGGAGTCCTTAGATGAAACAGCCTCGGCTATTTCTTTATTTACAGAATTATCCTCCCCCTGGAAGTCTCTAACGTTGTCGTAGAAGACATTTCTGCGAATTCCGCCGTCCGGCGCTCTTATCAGTTTTATGAATTCACCGACTTCAACGAACCCAATATATGCTTGATCAACGCCCCGAATGGTGTCGAGCGTTAGGTTATTCTTAATCCGCAACTCGACTTCGAACTGGTTCTCTACCTGCTTAAACGACTCGATGAGACTTTCCGCGTTCCAATACTCAAAGGTAAAGCTCTTGAAATCGGAAACGCTTTCTTTCAGGTCCTCACATTTTTTCTCTGCAAGCTCGCTTAGCTGCGCCGAGGGCATGTGGCCGCCTGCATAAGCGAATACCATCCTACACGACGGAGAATCGGAAGAAAGCAGCTTTACAATTTGGGAAGAAAAAATGTGGCACAAGAGCATCGCTGGGTTTTGAAGAGCATCTTGGTCACTCGAAGCATATTCATCAAGGCGCTTTAAAAAATCCTTAGATCCTTCGATAAATTTAAGCACCTCTCCAGAATCCAAGCTCTTTGAAGTCTTCGCTTGGATGAGCAAAACCTGCACATCCAAATTCCTAGACCTCGCTAGCTGATCAATTTCTTCGGTCGATTTTACCAAATTGTTATTGACAAAAATTGCCACGGCATCGAGACCAAACGTTCCATCTTGGTCAACGTCGACATCTGACAAGTCCGCAACTTCCGAAAACGCCTCCGGATGAACTTGCGACATGATGGTGTAGTTCGCAAAATACTCGAACTGCTTGTGCTCAGGCAGTCCGTCTATTTGTGACTTTCGTCCAAAATCTTGAACGTAAGTTGATAAAATTCGATGTTCCATATCCATTCCTTGCGCCACTGCGCTCTGCTGATTTAACTTCTACTTCAATATTTTTTGGCCTGACTCCACTGCGGAGTCATCGTGCATAAATAGATTTAGTTCCGACTTGGCAAAGTGATCCTTTAGCCATGATCTGGAATGCTCAAAAAAGCCCCTTGCGGGGCCTTTTTATTTCACCCCGGATACTTGGGGAATTTTTCATCTGGATGCTTGGCCTTCCACTCCTTGTAGGCGGCCGACCCTTCCCATGCGGCAAAAGCACGCGGCGTGCGGCCACGACCAGTCCAGGTTTCCTGAGTGTGCGGCAGCCAATACTTGGGGGCTACCTCTTTGCGCGTGCCAGCGGCCTTCTTCGGACGACCCGGCCCATTGGTAGAACCACCAACTTGATTGGCGATATCCGCTTTCTGCTTAGCAGTGAGGTGCTGCCCGTAACGGCTCAGCAGATCCGAAATCTGCAAGAACGCGTCAGAGGCTTCGTCTTCAATGAGCTTCGCTTCTTGCTCTTCAAGCTTGCGCAGTTCTTCGGCAAGCTTGGCTTTTGCCGAGGCGATTGAATCAAGGGTAGGTTTGCTCATTTGGCAATGCATCTTGTGGAAAGGAGCACAACTATAACAAGCGGGCTCTCAAGAAAGAAGCGCAATTATCAGCTGGGAGCAACTCCTTTTATGGGGGAATAGCTTTACTGATTGACACAGCCATTGCCTGTGCTAGAAATTAATTTTACCCACAGGACAATTTTATGAAGTTCGTCATTGAAGTTATCGAACCTGAGGACTACCCCGAGTCGCTCACTTCCCAGATTGATACCCACGGATATGTAGAAACCAATACGATGGGTAAAATGTCTTTTTATTTTGCAATATCGGAGGACGGACTAACCACTACGCCTGTGTTGATGCAGTGTCCAATGTTTGATTCCATTCCTAGAGGTTCACTAATAAGAATTAAAGAACAGCTTAGCGATTGAAGCCTCGATTGAACGAACTACATTCCGCCTCGGCGTCCGCTTCCACCTCGTATTCGAGAGCTAGTTCTGTATCGGTTTCTTTGTCGTATATTTTGTAGACGACTTTCGACTGAGGCGGATCTTGATCGTCGGTGACCGTTACCGACTTGACCTCATATCGATTTCGTTTGCTAGATCTGTAATTCATCAAGTCACCAGTCTTTTAGATAGCCAAAACGTACCGTCGAGATTGGCGAGACTAGCTGAACTTGGTCTGAGTTGATGTAGGGAAATTCTTACGCTGCATACCGATCTCGATACGTCGAGGGACCACTTTGACGTTAGACTTGAAGGACACAACACAGGACTCATGTCCGGTTTGCGTTTTCCTGTAGGAAGAAGGGGTTAGAGCTGATTCAATCCGCTCCCCCTCTCTCCGCCAGACAAATAAAAAGGCCGCCCCCAGGGGCGGCCTTTTTATTTGTCTTCCGGAAAGCATGGGGAGCCGAGAACCCCAACGGGTTCGACGGATTCGCCAGGAGCGAATCCGGACAGCCGAATGGCTGTCCCTGGAACGCGCCAGCGCGGAAGGGCTGGGTGCATGGATGCACCCAGCAATCCCAATGAAGCGGCCACCCTGCTATCGAAGCCCAAGCGCCTCACCGACATTCCCGGGCGCGTGGCGACGCGTTCATCTCAATGGCGCATCCAACTCCAGAAGGCGCGGCCCTGGAGCCCGTCAGCGCGGAAGGGCTGGGTGCATGGATGCACCCAGCAATCCCAATGAAGCGGCCAGCCTGCATCCGAAGCCGACCACCCCAACGCGGAGCATGCCAAAGTCCCCCCATGCCCACCCTGCGCCCCTACACCCCACCAGACGCCCCCGCCTGCCTGGCACTGTTCGACACCAACGTGCCGCGTTACTTCGCCCCACACGAACGCAACGACTTCGCCAACTATCTACTTCACCCGGACCGCACCCACGACTACCTGGTGATCCACCACAACGGCCACCTCGTCGCCTGCGGCGGCATCGGCCTGGACAACAAACACACCGCCGCCTTCTGCTGGGGCATGGTCGACCGCACCCGGCATCGCCAAGGCCTGGGCACGCAGCTCTCCCACGCACGCCTGGCCCACGCAAGAACGCTCGGCGCCCAGCGCGTCACGCTCAGCACCAGCCAGCACACGCGGGATTTCTACGTCGGGCTCGGCTTCGTCGTCACCCATATCACCCCCGATGGGCACGGCCCCGGACTGGATGCGGTGGAGATGGTGCTCGAACTGGCGCCGCGTTGAGCGGCGCCAGTGATTGGCGTGCGTCAGGATTACGTCAGCCACGCATGGCGTGGCTCTACCCCCTGGCGCGCAGACTGCGTTTTGAACGCCTCAGCTGCTCGACAACTTCATCAACACCAACCCGCTCACGATCAACACCGCCGCCGCGATCCGCATCGCGCTGACCTGCTCGCCGAGGAAGGTAATGCCGATCACGAACGCGCCGACCGCGCCGATGCCGGTCCAGATCGTGTACGCGGTACCCAGCGGCAACGTGCGCATCGCCAAGGACAGCAGCCAGAAGCTGGCGATCATGGTGACGAGGGTGATGATCGAGGGGGTGAGCTTGCTGAACCCCTCCGATTGCTTCATCGAGAACGCCCAGACGATTTCCAGTACACCGGCTGCCAACAGATAGATCCAGGCCATGCGG
>Ga0256901_1000569_pt1 | contig 20733 bp, 16 predicted proteins | sample MC6MC0689MT_FD_190200 | JGI IMG/M metagenome (GOLD analysis project Ga0256901, IMG submission 190200) | Metatranscriptome of enriched soil aggregate microbial communities from Iowa State University, Ames, United States - MC6-MC0689-MT... | ecosystem: Environmental > Terrestrial > Soil >... | reverse complement strand
TACACGCAATATCAGTGGTGCAACACGTCAAGGACACTGGGACAATCAATACGCCAATATTCGTATGCGTGGATCCAAGATCCCGGCATTTCGTAACGGCATGAATATCGAAGCATCATGGGGGCCCACAGCTGAGGACGCATCTATGATTGAGCGTATTGAATTTGTAAAAGGCCCAGCTGGCTTTATGCTGGCCAATGGTGAACCGGGGGGATTCTATAATGTTGTGACCAAAAAACCAACAGGCCATACCAAAGGATCCGTGACACTCAATACCGGAAGTTTTGATCTATACCGCGGCGCGGTTGATTTGGATGGAAAGATTACCAAAAGCAATAAATTGATTTACCGCCTGAACGTTGCAGGCCAGAAAAAAAAGTTCTTTACCAAATACAATAATAGTGATCGTCTTGTCATCGCTCCGGTGTTGACTTATAATATCGACTCATTGACCGCTATTACGGCAGAATATACCTTTCAGGGATCTTCTTATTTAAGTAATGGAAATTATACCTTTTCACCAAAGGGTTTTGCTGACCCAGGTATTGCCAACGACTTTTTCTATGGTGATCCAGGGATGGAACCCGGTAAACTGAGAGATCATAGCGCCTATCTTTATTTTGATCGAAAACTTAGCCAAAAGTGGAAATTCCATGCCCAAGCCGCTTATTTTAATTTCGACATGAAAGCAACCAGTACCTGGTTGAACTATATGACAGCAGCGGGGGATATGCCGCGCTATTATAGTACGGCTGATGAGCATGGTGAAAATAAATTTGGACAGCTCTCCTTTAATGGTGAAGAGCGGACAGGAAGTATTAGACACCGGATCTTGGCAGGTGTGGATTATGGTAATAAAAAATTCTGGGGCGATTTCCGTTCTTTGTTGCCAAGTATTCCCGGAGATCCATTGAACGTCTACAACCCTGTTTATGGTATTCCGGAATCTGTCTTCCCTAAAGTTGACCGCACCTTAAATATTAAGGAAAGAGCTAAAAGCCAGGACTATGTTACCAGTTCGTCTTATGTATCTTTCTATGTTCACGATGAGATGGCATTCCTCAGCGATCGACTGAAACTATCATTGGGTCTACGTTACACATCTTCCAATGTTGTCTCCAAGACAAATGCAGATCCTGCAAAAGACAAGGTATGGAGCCCAAGGGTAGGGGTAAATTATCTAATAGATCCGTCCATGAGTGTATATGCTTTGTTTGATCAATCCTTTGTGCCTGTTTCGGGACTGGATTGGCAAGGAAATGCACTGAAACCTGTTCGTGGAAACAATTTAGAGGCAGGACTGAAGAAGGAATGGGGCGGCGGAAAGTGGATTTCTACGCTGAGCGCTTATCAAATTAAAAGAAAGAATGCTCCGGTTGATGATTTCGACCATCCGAATCCGAACGGTGGTTTCTTCCTGATGCAGCTGGGAGAGACAACGACCAAAGGAATTGAGTTTGATGTCACGGGTGAAATCGTCAAAGGATTAAATGTCAATGCGAATTATGCGCTGACGGATTCAAAGATATCGCAGGATTCAAAAACTGAGAAAATCGGGAATATTACGCCAAACACGGCGAAGCACACCGCTAATGCATGGATATCCTATCGTTTGCAACAAGGCCCGTTGAAAGGTGTAGGCCTTATGGGCGGAATGCAGGGGATGTTTGACCGTGCAATCGGATCGGTGACCAAAGTAAGCAATTTTAAAAATTATCTACGTACAGATGTAGGTATAAGCTACCAACGAAACCAGTATAATATTTCTTTGATGGTCAACAACCTGCTGGACAACCGTAAGCTTATGACTGCCGGATCAACAACAGCGAAAAATGCCAAAATTCCGGAAAGTGTTGCCTATTATAGCTATATCGTTGAGGCAAGACGCAACTTCCGCCTAGGTATAACTTACAAGTTTTAATTAAGCGATTCTATATAAATCATTTATACGATGTATAGCACACTTTTAATAATTATACTTATTGGCGCTTACCTCTTTTATAACAGCAGTAAAAAAGTGAAGTTCCATCATAGACCCGAGTGGTTGAAAAAGCTTTGCGCACAGACACAGTCTGTGCGTATCTTGAGCATTGTGATGCTCCTGCTACCATTTGGGGTTATCCTCTATCTGCAGGGGCTTGGTGCTGGATTCTTTGCTTTTTTTGCCTATGTCATGTGCATGATGAGCCTTGTCGTTTTACTGAACCCTTACCGTTATTTAACAGGGTACCAAGTTCTCGGATTGTATGCCGCCAGTCTCTGTGTTGAATTTTTGATATCCTAATTGATTTCTTATGCCAGCAAATAAAAAATACCTGAGTTCGCCCTTGCAACGATTCCTGAAGATTACGGCCGGATTTATCGGCGGTTATGTTGTTATGCTCTCTTTTCATGTATTGTTGACTAACCTTTTTGAGAAAAAAGATGTTGTGATGACTGCCGGATTTACAGGTTATCTACTTTGGGCGGTTCTGATGCTCCTGGCTTTTCTTTCAAAAAGCGGATGGAAAATATGGGGAATTTATTTACTCTTGGCGGCGGTTTTTTCGTTGCCTTATTTGTTAAAGATGTAATCAATCATGAACAACAGAAATTACAATATCTATTTTAATACCCATACTATCAGTGGCATTATCATCTGTGCGCTCCTGTACGTGATATTTTTTGCAGGTTCCTTTGCATTTTTTAGAAATGAGATTGCAGCCTGGCAAAATAATGCGTCGTACAAAACATACAAGGAAAACCATCAGAGCTTCGACAAGCTTCTGGATTCTCTAAAGGGTGAAGCCAACCTCCATGGGCGTGATATCAACTTCTATATGCACCGGGAGGGGACTTCTGCTTATGTGGGGTACACCGCGTCAAACGACACGATACTCAATAAGGAAAACCTATCCAAGATTACGCCTGAACAGAAAGCGGAAAAAAAGAAAGGCCGGAGAAGGAGAGGTGGAGATGATGATTCGAAAAATTTCACCTATAATTTTGTCAATCAAAAAGTAGGAGACTATGCGAAGAACTATGATATGGGCGAGTTTTTATTCCGCTTACATTTTCTGGCCCAACTCAATCAAGTACCCATTAGCGTAGGAATAGCGCCGTTCGGATACCTCGTTGCCGGAATTACAGCCTTTATCTTTTTATTTGCATTGATAACAGGGCTATTATTGCATTGGGACAAATTAGTGTCGAACTTTTTCGTGTTTAGGCCATTCAGCAAATGGAAGACTGTCTGGACAGATATGCACACCGCCCTAGGGGTGATTGGGTTCCCTTTTCAGTTTATTTTTGCCGTTACAGGTACATTTCTGATTGTTAATTCAGTTTTGGCATTGCCTTTCAGCAAATTGCTGTACGATGGTGACCAGCAGAAAATGTATCAGGATATTGGTGTATCCGCTAAGGAGGACTACGCGTATAGCTATAAATCTCTAAACAAGGATGTGAAAATCGCTCCTTTCTTGGATATGGCAAAGACAAAGTGGCCAGAAAGTGAATTCCTGCGTATTGTCGTAAAAAACTATGCGGATTCAAATATGCATGTTATCATGGAGCTTGAACCGCATTTTAACAGCAGCTTTGCCGGATCTGGAATATTGACCGTGAAGGTGGCCGATAATAAAATTGTAGAAGAGAAATCACCCTTAACAGGGGCGAGCTATGGGGACTATGTCCGCAGTATTATCTACCGTTTGCATTATGGCGACTATGGTGGATATCCGCTCAAAATGGTTTATTTTATTTTGGGGGTAATGGGCTGCCTGGTTATTATTTCCGGGATTCTGATCTGGTTGGTTGCACGGGATAAAAACAATGTCATTCCAAGAAAACGCAAATTCAACTTTTGGGCAGCAAATGTTTTTACGGCGATATGTTTGACGATGCTCCCGGTTACAGCGATTACATTTATTGCGATCAAAGTCAGTCCTAAAGTTGATCAAGACTTTATTTATAGGGTCTATTTTTACGCATGGTTGCTGCTGTCACTTTACTATATCATTCGTCGCAGTATAAGAAGGACAAATCGCGAAACGCTATTGGTCGGAAGCATCCTTGCATTTATCGTTCCGATAGCCAATGGTCTGGTGACACATAATTGGCTTTGGAAAACATTTGTTGACGGTCAAACTGATTTATTTATTGTCGATTTTCTTTGGTTAATGATCGGTATCATCGGACTATTGGCCTTCTATAAGACAAAAAAATTCTTTCAAAAAATTCAGTAATTAGAAGGCGTCCTTTTAGGACGCCTTTATTATTTGGGGGCTTTTTCAAAGCTCCTTTTGCTATTTTATACGCTGAGATTTCGCACCTAAAAGCAGAAATACTTAGGGCAAAAGATATAATTTCAAGTCATATATTGCATGTCGTTGGGTACCTATACATTACGTGTTATAAAATATATGTGAGGGGCTGCTTTATTCAAGCAGCCCCTCACATATATAAGATACAGCTAAAGCGCTAATAAAGTACTTTTCGCCTTATACAATTTGGGAGGAGGTACGGTACTGGACGGGTAGCGCGTTTCCGCTGATCTGTCGCCCCTTGTTCGATAGTTGTTCCGAGATCCTTCGGGTGGGCGTTGCGACTGCTTCGGGACAACGTCGGGTTTGGTTTGACTGTTCTTCGACTGTTGCTTGCCCTGTTGTCGATGATTGACCGAAGCTGAGGCGACCAAATGTCGAACCGACTCCGAAGCAATCCCGGAGTTGGTACGAAGTATGTGCGAAACCTCCTCGAATACTGTTGGCACTTGAACGGACTTGAGGGGATTTAAAGGGAGTTGAAGGGACTTTATGCGCTTTAGCAATCATAGTCTTATGTGTTGTCAAACGAACTGTTGTTTAATTCATACGATTATTGTATTTTTAAAGTATACCAATTTAACTTAATGAAATGAGTAAATCTTCTGGTAACCGCAATACAGGAGTAAAGCAGATGGTATCATACGTGCTGAGTGAAAATAGTCGTCTAGCTGGACTTGATTTTACCTATAACAGTGGATTAGCCAGTCGTTTGTACCAGATTCTAAAATCCATTCAACCTCGTGCCTGTGAACGTAGTACCTATATACGATTACAAAATATACTTTATGAAGCTGTTCGCAATGATCGGGTGCACGATCTCGGGAGCTTACGGCTCGGGTATGGATCAGTACTCCCCTTGAAAGGTTTCAGGTACTCCAAACGGGTCAGCTGGAACAATTTCTTTATGAATCACCCAGTTGCGCATTTTGATGAAGCCCAGCAACAAGTTCAGGTTCAGCTTCATTTGGCAGGTCTCCGTAAATTTGAATTAATTCACGAAAGGCTAGCTAAAATAGACATAAAAATATATTGTGTGATAATTAAACTGGATGACCGGAATACCCTATTTCATCATGCTAGCAAGACATTGGAGCTAAGGAAAGGAGATCATAAAGCGGACCGTAGAATTACTTTCACATTGGAGGATTGCAAAGATGCTGTTATTTTATGTCTGGGTACAGTAAGGTGCTGGCTGACGAGCCCTGATGGGCAGGACGAATTTATGTCCAACGGTGGCACCTTGATGACTGGTGAAATTTTCGATGCGCTCCTGATCCGTGGAGGTAAGCATACGATATTCCCCGAAGAAAAATCCGATAAACTGCCACCGCCTATTTTACCAAGTCACGATGATGAGGTTGACTGGGATTAGCCGATTAGATGACGGCTTTAAAAAAGCGGCCCAATCGCATCAGATCATGTGCTGTCTTTTCGTTCCAATCGACGGCATAGTTCAGGCGGATACAGTTTTTAAATTGATCATGTTGGGTAAACATTCGACCTGGAGCAAAGCTCAATTTTTGTTTTAGCGCATAATCGTATAGTACGGTAGAATCAATTTTTGGATCCATTTCCAACCAGAGCACAAATCCACCTTCGGGCTGTGACATCTTGGTATTCTCGGGAAAATGGGCCTCGATACTATTTCTAAAATTGATGTAATTGCTGTACAACTTCTTTCTAAAGGTATTGAGGTGGTGGTCATAACGACCGATCTGCAGAAATTTGGCGACAGCCTCTTGGTAAATAGCCGGCTGCGAGATGGTCTGGATCAGCCGTTGTTTGAGAATCTTGTCCTTATACTTTCCGGGTTCTACCCATCCGATGCGAAAACTTGGAGCCAATACCTTGGTGACAGATCCACACCACATGACCAAACCTTCTTCATCAAAGTATTTACAGGGCTTGGGTCTTGAGCTTCCGAAATAAATATTTCCATAAAGGTCGTCTTCGATCAAGGGAATATGATGGAAAGCAAGGAGCTTGACAAGTTCTTTTTTATGTTCATCGGGCATCAGGGCACCTAAGGGGTTGCTGAAATTAGAAACAAAGCAGCATACATCGATTTTATGGATTACTTTTTTAAGGGCGTCCAGTTCAATACCTGTAATGGGATGTGTCGGTATCTCAATGGTCTTCAATCCCAATACCTGAAATGCTTGGATAAAGCCAAAATAGAGGGGACTTTCCACAGCAATGGTATCACCAGGCTTCGTGACTGCGCGGAGGCAGCTATAAATGGCGTTCATGGCACCCGAAGTGATAATCAGATCTTCGTCGCTTATTTTTCCCTCCAGTACGAGCGACCATTTGGCAATCTCTTTACGTAGAGTCGGACTACCCTGCACCTGTCCGTACTGATCGCCGTAATCGTGCAGCTCGTGCACCGTTTCCAGGATACATTTATTGAGTTTCTGAATGGGGAGCAAAGAGGGGCTGGGCAGTCCCAAAGAGAATCTCGTAATTTCCTTATCCTCCAGCGAGTGAAAAACTTTATCAATCAATGCCGCGGGATCTTGCTTCTTTTCATCAATCTTAAATGTTGAGATCGACGGTATGGACATCCGGCGCTGCCCGGCCAGGCTGACAAAAAATCCCGATTTGGGGCGAGACTCAATTAGCGATCTGCTCTCGAGCTCCATGTAGGCGCTCTTTGCCGTATTTAAGCTCACATTATACAATTTCTGTGCGCTACGGACAGAAGGTAAACGGTCACCGTAGGTCAAAGAGCCATTTTTGATCTGGTTCTCTACAATGTTTGCAATTTTTTTATACAATTGTTGCTGCTCCATACTTATACTAATTTACTGTTTCCCTTTGGATTTACCCAATCATGAAAATGACGGATTCCCCTTTTTAGCGATTCTTCGCTGCCAAACATATTTAAAAGCTGTTGTTCGAAATAAACTTGCGCTTTGCGCTTAAATACCTTTGATAATTCTTCGGAAACTTCAGTTCGATAAGAAATTTCGACGGTAAGCTTGTTGTTTTCGGATACTGTAGCAGAGGAAACAGCTGCTATTTCTTCGTTTTGCGCAAGCAGGAGAAAAGGCATGTGCAGCAGATCTTTGTTGGCCACTTCGGACTGAGCCATTTTTAGTAAAGAGAGATCAGAGAGATCAACCTGTCTGATGGAATACGATTGATGTGTTGTAGTCGACATGGTAATAAATCTTTTTGCTAATTTAAGAAGGGTACAGGCCGAATTTGAGGTACAGAATTGGGGTAAAACTAGGGTACAGATGAAAAAGTAAAAAATATGATCGGGAGTTGATGGTTTTTAATTTCCATTTAAGATATTTACAAGAGTTAATGATATGTCTCAGGACCAATAAATTATGACAGCCTATGCATAACTTGTTTCCGCTATTTATCGCCATGATTACGGCCATCGTTCTACTTGAAATGCTGGCAACGAAACTTCGGGTTGCTTATCCCATTTTACTGGTTTTGGCGGGCTTGATTGTCAGCTTTATCCCAACATTACCCGTTGTTACGATCGATCCGGATGTTATTTTTCTGATTTTCCTTCCACCCTTGCTATGTGAGGCTGCATGGTCGATTTCGTATAAGGAGATGAAGAAATGGTGGCGTATTATTGGAAGTTTCGCCTTTTTGGTGGTTTTCTTCACCGCACTATCTGTTGCGGTGGTTGCCAATCATTATATTCCGGGTTTCACGCTCGCAATGGGTTTTCTACTGGGCGGGATTGTTTCCCCGCCAGATGCCGTCAGTACGGGGGCCATCATGAAGTTTGTGAAAGTTCCAAAATCTACTTCTGCAATCTTGGAAGGGGAGAGTCTGCTGAATGATGCTTCCTCTTTGATTATTGTCCGTTTTGCACTGATTGCCGTGGGTGTGGGGCAGTTCGTATGGCAGGAGGCAGCGGTATCTTTTATTTGGATGTTGGTCGGTGGGGTTGGTATCGGTGTTCTGTTGGGTTGGTTTTTTATCCAGGCACATAAACGCTTACCGACAGACGCGCCATCGGATATTGCATTGACCTTGATCGAACCCTATTTTATGTACTGGATTGCCGAGCAGTTTCACAGTTCTGGGGTGCTGGCGGTCGTTGCGGGAAGTCTGTTGATGTCCAACCAGCGGCTTAAATTTTTGAACAGTACCAGTCGTGTGCGAGGGCTGAGTGTCTGGGAAAGTTTTGTGTTTATCCTGAATGGGATTGTATTTTTTATTATTGGTCTGGATCTCCCTGAGATTGTTGCCGGCTTGCGTGCAAATGGCACTTCGCTGCGGGAGGCGATCGGTTACGGTCTTTTGGTGACGGCAGTCCTTATCCTTGCCCGCGTGATCAGCGCCTATGCTGCAATGATTGCAACGCTTATCTTTCGCCCAAGTGTTGCACCTAGGGCTCGGTCTTCAAAACAACGTTTCTTTATGCCTCTATTACTAGGCTGGACGGGGATGCGGGGAGTGGTTTCCTTGGCAGCTGCACTTTCCATTCCTTTGGTCATGAATGGTACTGTGATTCCGCAGCGGCATCTGATTCTATTTATCACCTTTGTCGTCATTCTCTCAACCCTTTTGGTTCAGGGACTCACTTTACCCTATCTGATCAAGCGAACGAAGCTCTTTGATGCCGTTCTTGCTGAGGCGCCCGAAGAGGTTGCCAAACAGCAGATGAAGCAAGGCTTAAAACAGCATGTCTATCAGTTTCTCAAAAATAAATATGAGCAAGAAGAACATAATCGGGAGGCCATGGAGAGGATCTTGCGACATTGGGAGGAAAAAGTCAATGCTGCGGATGATTCGTGGATGAATGAGCGCACTAAAGTGATTTTCATTGAATTGTTGGATGTGCAGCGCGAATATCTAGAAAGATTGAACAGCGAGTCGGAGATTGATGAGGATCTTATCCGTTCGCAGCTCTATCAGATTGATTTGGAGGAGGAGCGCTTGCGCATGATATAATGCCATGGCATCCTATTGATCTGGATAAATAATAATAGTTATAGCCCTTTGGCTTGGTACATAAGTTGAATTGCGATGAAAGTTATAATAACAGGGGCCACCGGAATGGTCGGAGAAGGTGTTTTATTGGAATGTCTTCAAAATAATAAAGTAGAGGCGGTATTGAGCATATCACGTCGTACTGCTGATATACAACATCCAAAGCTAAAGGAGCTTTTGGTGAAAGATTTCACGGATCTTTCCGAAGTTGAAGCGGAGATCCGGGGCTATGATGCCTGTTTTTATTGCGCAGGTGTTAGTTCGGTTGGCATGAAAGAAGATAAATACCGATTTATCACCTATGATACGACATTGGCATTTGCAAAATCGCTGTTGAATATCAATCCTGAAATCAGCTTTATATACGTATCGGGCGGGAGTACGGACAGTACTGAACGGGGGCGGGTGATGTGGGCAAGGGTGAAGGGCAAGACGGAAAATGATCTAGCGAAATTGCCTTTTAAGAAGGAATACAATTTCCGGCCAGGTGGAATGACCACCGTTGCGGGACAGAAGCATGCCAATCCGTTTTCATTTGTTGCCAAGATTATAAAATTCTTTGCCCCTTCGACGGTGTTGTCCCTACATGAGGTGGGGCGGGCGATGATTCATGCTGTGGAGCGGGACGATGTAAAAAATATATTGGAAATCAAGGATATCAGGGCATTGGCTTAGTTTATGCATGGACATAAGGTCTTTCGACTGTTATTTCCATTTCCAGTCCAGTTCCTCCTGATAGGCGATATGAAGACGTTGGCTGAGCTCTGTCAGGAAAGCCTTAAATTCGGCGGCATCTTCGATCTGCTGTTTTGGGAAAAACAGTTGATCGGCCATTTTTAGTTTGATAAAAAATGCGAAGGCCGTTTCGCTCATATATTCAAACTGATCGTATTGATATTTGGACTCCATTTGTGTGCTTTTGATCTGGAGATAATTATCTTCAAAGCTGATTGTGTGTAGGATACCGATTCGATTCTGGAATTCGGGGCTTTTGACATATTTGGTGAAATAACGTTTATAGTATATCCCAAGATATTTGGGAAAGAACAAAAAGGCGATTATGCTCACTACGATAATCAGAATGGCCAGTTGACGTTCATAAAAGAAAAATGGGATGGCAAGTATCAGCATGAGCAGCATAAACATGAATCTTGATTTTTTGCGTGCTTTAATTATTTGAGGTGATTTGGACATGCTGAACAGCAATGCATCCAGTTGATCTTGCTTGGAAAGGGTTAGTTGAAGTTCTTTCATAATTTAAATGTATTAAATTGGTAAGATAACTGGAAATGGTTTTATTTCTTACGCTATTTTCTCGACCTGAATAGCACTTGCTATTTTCCCAAAGTAATCTTCCATCTCTTGGTTACATTTTTCGATAAACAACTTTGTAAGCTCCTGTAATCTTATAATGGCGCATGGGTCTCCTTTATAGTTGGCGTTATGTCTAAATTCCTGCTGAGCTTTGATAACTTCCTTAAACAGTTTAACATGGTCGCTGTTGTTGAGACAAAAGGTCGCGTGTGCTTCGGGAACAATTAATCGGCATAGGTTTATTAAAAAGGGAAGACCTACAGATTGAGGTTTGTATTGAAGGATTGTATTGATAACACCGAGGCAGGTTTGTTCTAAAGCCTGTGAGAGGGTGAAATATACCGCTTCGACACCACTAGGCCAGCCTTCTTCATAAGCTAGATATAAGCAGCGGGCATTCTTGTAGCGACTGTCCCATTGCTTGCGTGCATACTCCAGGTCAAGTTGAGGAGCAGTGATGCTGTCAGGTTTGATATTTTCAATTGCTGCATTTTGAAACCAGATATCGCCAGCTTTTACGAGGGATAGAAAGAAAGGATGGCCCTTGGTAAGTTTTTTGATAAAGTGTGCTGTTTCTTCGGTGACTAAGGTCAGCGAAACACTTTTCGGCAAGAGATCCATTGTCTGTTGTTGTAGGTTGGCGAGGTCTGTATTTAGGCTATCATACGCAATAAAGAGGTAGTAAGCATGCGTTATCTGATCTTCTTTATTATTTTGGAGCAGACTATTGTACTTATGTTGATCGGAATGATAACCGAAGCAGGCAACTAAGGAAGGGGTACAGTATAACTCCAGAATATTTAAGATCAGGTCACGATAATTGCTGTTACAATGATTATTGTTGTAAATAGCGATGTTGTTTTTGAATTTTTCAATCCTCCTGTACTGAATTTGTTCTGGGCTAAGTTGTTCTCTGATTTCTTCGAATAAAAGATTGGAATAATCGTAGATCCAATTTAATGCGTTTATAGCAATTTGATAAGCTGTTTCTAATAAGCTTTTGTCGATAGTATAATCTTGATTGTAACGATAACCAACATAGGCGTCATCAATCTTTTCAAGTGCGTTTTTTTCCTCTTCGCTATCAATTAATTTGGCCAATTTAGAATCAAAAGGTTTGAGATACCCTATAGTGCCTCTAAGTGAATGTGATTTCCTGTCATCGTTTAAGAGAAGTTTTTCTGCGGTTCTCAGAGATAGTTCGATGGCCTGATGGAGCATAAAGGCTGCGTGTGCATGGTTGTTACTATCCAGATAGAAAAAGTGTCCATCTATAAACGATCTGATTTTACTTTTCTCTTTCTCGATATATGATCTGGTTTTTTCGATAATCTCAGCTGGAGTATACTGGGGTAATACAAGTGGAATTTCTTGAGCAGGGTTTTTGTAGATGCGATTTTCTGATTGATAAATAAGATAGGTACGGCCCAATCCTTGGTCGATTTTTTTTTGTATTTCGTGAGTGAAATGTATTTTGACATATAGGTCTGGGTGATTCTTGATAATCTTGTTAATCGCGGCTAGGGGATCTATATATCGAACTCCTGCATTTAACAGGCGGTTGATCCGTAGCATTTGATATTTTTTGCCATCGTGGTCATGCGTCCATTGATAGATTTCATCAACGACAATAGTGCGAAGAATTGCTTCGATGATTGGAGTAAGTTCGGTGTTCATAATTGGTTGGTTTGGTGTTGTCTTTATTTTTGAAAGTCAAATAGGTTAGTAGTCTCGCGGCTGGACAAAATGATTGGTTGAATAGAAATCTGCTATATTTCTGTTTCTATTGGGGCTGTTTGATTTGGATTTAGAAGATCTATTTCGTTCGAAAAGGCAACTAAATAAGCGAGCTCTATTATTTTGATAATGGTTTGATAGATTCGTGTACTGTAATCTGAATAGTCTCCGGTATATCGATTTTTATCGAGTCCATAATTGACCCAATCATATAAGATCTCATCCCATTGTTGCTGGCTGTAGGTGTTAACAGTCGCTAATAATGATGATAATGGGTATCCCAATTCTTCGTCTGATATATAATAGAGTATAATCTCCTTGTTTTCATGTCTAATGAAAATTGATTGACATTCTGGCAAGATGGAGATGGAGGATTCTATATCCATTAAGCTGATGGGAGACTCTTCAAGCTTATTGAACAGCATTTCCAATAAAGAGCAAATGCAGGAATAAGTATAGAGGAGATTTGCTCCGGAGAATTTATGGTTTTCATTGTCAGCGGACCAGAATTCATTTTCGGTAATGACTGTCTGGTACCAATATCGAATATCTTCTTTCCAACCATTTAGGTCATCTCTATCGAAGAAGTTTTTGAGTGCTGAAATGGAGTAGGGGTGGGGAGCAAGCCATGCGGGCAATATGATCCGTTCCTTTGGGTTCAATATTTCGTTTTCTGCTACATCATCGAAGGGTTCGTCTTTTGTCTCTATGCTGTTGGTCTGTTCCAAAGACTTTTGATCTTGGCTTTCCTCATGTTCAATCTCTTCTTGATTGTTCGCAATACTGTCTGGAAGCGATTTATTTTCATATATTTTATGCAGCGATATCGCTAATCTTTGTAATAATTCTCTAACGGCAAGGATGTTATTTCCCTCATTTCCTAGAAAATCACCATTTCTATCGCTAATATTTATCCAGATTTCATCCAGAGTCTCGTACCATTGTCCTAATGATTGATGTGAGAAAAATCGGCTGATCTCATCTTCTGGCGATTCAATGTCATTTACACTGAAACATTCCCCTGATACGTAATTCCAATAGTCGGAAACACATTGAATAAAATTCAAGGGATTTTTCAGCTTTTTCAAATTGCATTTTTTGAAAATGACATAGGCTATTTCAACAAACGTAATCAGTTTTTTTGTGTTGTAACCTAAACTGGAATTAGGGCAGTTCATCTTTACATTTGACGCCGCATTTATAAGCAAGTTTATTTCCATAACAAAGTAATGATGGTAAGTCTCTTGCTCATAAAAATCTTCGAGATATTTCAGCGGATCTTCAATATACTCCTTGCTTAAATAGCGAAAATGTTTCGCTTTTAGTTTCTTTTGCGTATTTTTCATGCTAGGAACGTTTTTAGTTAAATAATGTGTTTATAATTATCAATGGTAAAGCTAATTTAAGCACTAATTTTCGATAAAACAAATTATATATTGATAATTATTGATTATGAGTTCTTTTTTAACGAGAATTAAGGTTATTGCTGATAGAGAGGGATTGAGTGTAACAGCATTTGAATCGGCTATTGGAGCCAGTAGAGGCGTATTTACACGTGCACTTAGCAATAATACAGATGTTCAGGCTAAATGGCTGATCAGTGTTGTCGAAAAATATCCGGAATATTCCTCCGAGTGGTTATTGAAGGGGGAAGGAGAAATGCTTAAGCCTGTTTTAGCTAAAGAAGATGAAGAAACGTATCTAACTACTGAATTGGAAAGAATCACCAACAGGGAGATTAATACGTTAAAGCAATTGATTTCGTCACAAAATATCACTATTAAATCTCAAGAAAAGACAATTATATCATTGGAGCGATTATTATTGTCGTTGGAGCGTGAGATTGAATCGCTGCGGAATAAATAGATTCTAACCATAAATTTTTGTTTTCTTATCGGAGACGGGAAGCTAATTGGTCATTATTTGCATGGGAATAAGTAGTTGAATCGCTTGGGATCAATGCACATCTGTGAATTTCGTCTTTTGCGGAGATAAACTCCTGCACAAATTGGAAGTTTGGTTTGTGGTTTGGTTTAAAATAATAGCGTCTTAAAAATAGAATAATTGTGAACGTAAAAGAACGTGTATTGTTGATCGCTGAAAGAAAGGGCATCAGTAAAACTGAATTTTTTAAAGATGTGGGCCTTTCCTATGCCAATTTTAAAGGCGATCAAAAAAATACGGCGCTGAGTTCGGATGCAATGATTGCGATATTGACCCGCCATCCGGATATTAGCCCTGCTTGGTTATTGATGGGCGAAGGCAAAATGATGCGCGCTGCGGAAACTATTAGCTCCGAACCGCAGATGGCCGCGACCAGTTCCGAAGGTTCATCAGTTTCCAAACAATTGGTCGCCGCGCTTGAACAGACGATCAAAGCGCAGGAAAAGACCATTTCCGCTTTGGAGGGACAGGTGGCATTACTGAGTCGGAAATAAAACCCAAAATAAGATCAACCCTTCGTTCGCGAAATAGCTGATTATAGCGATTTCCTTGGCCTTCTTTTTGCCTATTTTTGTTAAGTATCGGAGATGCTATTGTTATGCTAAAAATGTTGAGTTGCCCTTATGGATAGTTTTCAACGGATTTAGCCGACTTTGATGGATAATCTGCATCGCTATTTAAAGAAATAAAGCTATATGTTTAGAAAAGTATTACTCCTGTGCTGTATCCTATACAGTTGTTTTGTGAACCGAAGCATGGCGCAGCCAGCGGGTGAACGGCCTGTGTATGTATCCAAGTGGGGCTATCTCTATCGGGAGGCTGGAAATAACACTGATCCTTTGGGGGTATTTAGCACCGAAGCACCGATTTATCTGCTCGATTCGACAAACATGCAGTATAAGGTGCAGGTCAGTAACGGTGATATTGGCTTTATCGATCGGCAACCGCTGAAGAATTTCATGGACGGAAAAAAATCTGCCGGTGAGCCCGCTAAGTATTTCTATCGGGGCGTCGAAGGGTATCAGTGCCCGCACTATTATGTGCAAGTGTCCGAACTGCGTGTCCGTAAGGCGCCGTCAACGACAAGTGCCGCTGTGCGCCGCGCACCACTCAATGAGTTACTGTGCATTGATTATGTTCCTTTATATCCTGATGGTTGGGTGTATATCGGCGACCATTTTCATGAGAATCCTGAATATGTTCAATTGAAATTTTTGGGTTCCGTCCTGACCTACGATAAAGTACTGAAAGATTATTTGGCGGTAAAAGGTAAGGATCAAGAAAAAGAACTGGTTCAGGTAGGAAGATTGCGGGAGCTGGCCTGGCGGGAGGAGAAAAACTTAAAACAGGCCTTTTCCTATTGGAAGGAATCTTATGCCGCTTATGGGGTGGAAAATCCGAAAGTCGATATTGATTTTGAATTGCAGTTGGCCAGTAAACTGGATAAAAAGCCCGATTTTGACGCGTATGAAAAAAAGATGAAGGCGCTGAACCTGCATTTTATCTGGAAAGGGGTGTCGCTCGTGGACGGAGAGATCAAGGATGCACAGATGAATCAATTGAAGATGCAATGTGTTGCGGATATACCGGATATGCCCGAATGTGGCTGGGAACCGCGCTACTTCTATAAAACCCCGAATATGATTGTGGCATTCGAGGAAAATTACAAAAAGAAGATCGTCGGAACGGTCTATAAGCTATACTTTACGGATGGTGAGATTTTGGTGATAGGCAATGAGCGTATGGACGCCAATTACACTGAAAGGGATTTTATCAATCATTTTGGCGATATGGTCTCTGCAAATATGATCGAGGAGCCACATGTATACCGTCTTCAAAATGGCGATGCAGGTCAACTGATCATTACCTTTAAAGATGGCAAATTGTTTAGCTATGACTGTATGTACTATTGTTAGCCGACCAGGGTAAGGCGCTAAATAAAGAAACGTATTTTACAGAGGTTCTCTGTTTTTAAGGACACCATAAACAAATAAGGACCTGTGTTGAGCAGGTCCTTGTTCGTTTCTATGATTTCTAATGCTAGATTACTTCCATTTCAAAAAGCCTGGCGATGTGTCCGCGAAGTTTTTCCTTCACTTCATCCATATCAACTTCTTGACCCAGTTCCCGCTTCAATGAGGTCACGTCTTTGTCGTCGATACCACATGGGATGATATTGCTGAAATAATCCAGGTCTGTATTGACATTAAAGGCGAAGCCATGCATGGTGACCCAGCGTGAGGCACGCACGCCCATCGCGCAGATCTTGCGGGCCGTGGGCTTGTCTGGCTCGATCCAGACTCCCGTAAATCCGGGGTATCTCCCCGACGGAACACCATAATCGGCGCAGGTCAGGATGATCGCTTCTTCCAATGTCCTTAAATAAAGGTGGATATCGGTAAAAAAGTTGTCGAGATCCAGAATCGGATATCCTACAATCTGACCTGGTCCATGGTAGGTGATATCACCACCACGGTTGATCTTATAGAACTTCGCTTCTTTTTCTTCCAGGCCTTTCTCATCCAGGAGCAGGTATTCTTCGTGTCCGCTTTTTCCTAAGGTATAGACATGGGGGTGGGCTGTGAAAATCAGGTAGTTTGGCGTGTCTGTCGTTGTCGCATTGACCCGATTGTCGTGTTTGACGTCTAATACGCCCTTGAAGATGGACTCTTGTCTGTCCCAGGCTTCCTGATAGTCTACAAGTCCCCAATCTTGGAACTGCACCACTTTATTCATTGCTTATTTTTTTAAGAAGACGGATCGTCAGTAACGATCCGCCGTCATGTTTGTCAAATTAATACAACAGGTTGTTGTATGGATAACGTTCATTGTGCATCTTCACGATGATATCGTAAAGTCTCTGTTTGAACTCTTCGATATTTGTCTTGTTTGTCGCAGATAGGAAGATCGCCGGATCGGAGTTTTTCGCCATCCATGAATTGCGGAAATCGTCCAATGTAATCTCTACCTCTTCACCATCGTGTCCCTCTTCAACAGCCGGTTTGTACAGGTCGATTTTGTTGAACACTGTAATAACGGGCTTATCTAAAGCTTTCAGATCTTCCAATGTTTCATTTACCGCCTGGATATGGTCTTCAAAGTTGGGGTGTGAGATATCCACCACGTGGATCAGCACATCTGCTTCTCTGACTTCATCCAATGTAGATTTGAAACATTCCACTAGGTGATGCGGTAATTTGCGGATAAAACCTACTGTGTCGGACAGCAGGAACGGAAGGTTGTCGATAACGACCTTACGTACCGTAGTGTCCAGCGTTGCAAAAAGTTTGTTCTCGATCAATACATCAGATTTGGAGATCATATTCATGATCGTTGATTTACCAACGTTTGTATAACCTACTAGAGCTACGCGGATCATCTCGCCACGGTTTTTGCGCTGGGTTTCATTCTGCTTGTCGATCGTTCTCAGTCTTTCCTTGAACAACGAAATTTTGTCCAAGATAATCCGTCTATCGGTTTCGATCTGCGATTCACCGGGACCACGCATACCGATACCCCCGCGTTGACGCTCCAAGTGAGTCCACAGGCGGGTCAATCGTGGTAATAGGTATTGCAATTGGGCCAGTTCCACCTGGGTTTTTGCCTGTGCAGTTTTCGCATGTCGGGCAAAGATATCCAGGATCAGATTGGAACGGTCTAAGACTTTGCGTTGGAGTTCTTTCTCGATGTTACGCAATTGGGAAGGGGATAACTCATCGTCAAAGACAACAATGTCGATCTCTTCGGCTTCGACATAGGCTTTGATCTCCTCAAGTTTTCCGCTACCGACAAATGTCGCTCTATCTGGAAAAGCTAATTTCTGTGTAAACATGCCTTTGGTCTCTCCACCGGCTGTCTGTACGAGAAATTCAAGTTCTTCCAGATATTCCTTTGCTTTTGTTTCAGTCACGCCTTGGGTGATCACACTGACCAAGACGGCTGTTTCGGGTTTTATTGCTGTATCGTGTATTTTAATTCTGGCCATTTTGTACTATTAAGTATATTGTAGCGTATGGAGCGCGTTCAGCTACGAGTTCATAGCGATCGTCTACCTCTTATCATACTTCCACTTTTAATTTTTGTTTTGAAAAAGGTGAATTTAAGAAAAACCAATAAGTTTTTTGTGATTTGCTTACCAGGGCAACTCAAAATAAGTAAGCGGTCAGTCGCCATCTTTTGCCTAGTAAAAGAAGGGATATTTTTCTATATCATGTTCATAATGATGCAAAAATAAATAATTTTGATTTTATATACAAATGAATTGAGCGCTGAAGGTGTTCTTATCTGGTTTGTGCCGAATATTTAGTGCTTCTTGTTTTGAATTTGAACGCGGCAGTGCTGATTGGCTGTTGATCAGGATATTTTGTCCCAGGCAATACCATCTGATTTCCGTGCCAAAAAGCTTCGAAGTAACTGATTTTTTTCGCTCTGAAGCGTAGGGTCTTCTTTGAATATGGCGATCACAGTGTTTCTACATTCGGTCAATAAGGCCTGATCTGTTGCCAGGTTGGCCATCTTAAGGTCGAGGACACCGGATTGTTGTGTGCCGGAGATGTCACCGGGACCGCGTAATTCCAGGTCAACTTCGGCAATCTCAAAGCCATCATTGGTGCGTACCATGGTATCCAACCGGAGACGTCCTTCTTTGCTGAGCTTATTGCCCGACATCAGGATACAAAAGGACTGCTCAGCTCCACGGCCCACACGACCCCGCAATTGATGGAGTTGGGAGAGACCAAATCGCTCGGAGTTCTCAATGACCATGACAGAGGCATTAGGCACATTGACACCGACTTCAATTACGGTTGTTGCCACCATGATCTGTGTTTCGTGTTTCACAAAACGCTGCATCTCAAAATCCTTATCTTTCACGGGCATCTTGCCGTGAACAATACTGATCTTGTAGTGCGGCAGGGGAAATTCGCGCTGCAAATTTTCCAGTCCGGCTTCTAGATAGATCAAATCCAGTTTTTCACTTTCTTTGATCAGGGGATAGACCAGATAGACCTGTCTGCCTTTGGCGATTTCTTCACGCATAAAGCCAAACATCCGCAGACGGGAGCTTTCAAAGAAATGCACGGTTTTAATCGGTTTACGTCCGGCAGGAAGTTCGTCGATCACCGAAATATCGAGATCACCATACATGGTCATCGCCAGCGTCCGTGGAATGGGTGTGGCTGTCATGACCAACATATGCGGTGGGATGACATTCTTGCGCCAGAGCTTGGCGCGCTGCTCTACACCAAAACGGTGTTGTTCATCGATAACGACGAAGCCAAGATTCTTGAATTGTACCTTATCTTCAATCAGTGCATGGGTGCCGATCAGGATGTCGAGCGTGCCCTCTTCGAGGGCCTGATGGATCAGCCGACGTTCTTTGGTGCCGGTCGATCCCGTGAGTAGCTTGATGCTGACGAGATCATCACCGACGAGCTGTTTGAGCCCATGGTAATGCTGTGTGGCTAAGATCTCGGTGGGAGCCATCATACAGGCTTGGAAGCCGTTGTCAACTGCAAGCAGCATACTCATCAGGGCAACCACCGTTTTACCGGAGCCCACATCGCCCTGCACGAGGCGGTTCATCTGTGCGCCGGTATTGGTATCGATACGGATTTCTTTAACAACGCGTTTCTGTGCGCCTGTCAACGGAAATGGAAGACGCTCATTGAAAAAAGTGTTGAACTTTTCCCCCACTTTATTGAAACGCTGGCCCCTGAATTTCTGGGTGTTCAGTTGTTTGTTGTTGAGCAGTTTGAGCTGTATGAAAAACAGCTCTTCGAATTTGATCCTTTTGATCGCCTGGTTCAATTCCTTTTGGTTGCTCGGGAAATGAATGGACGCTAAAGCCTGCTGGTGGGAAACCAGCTGATGTTTTGCTATTATTTCCTGGGGGATCGTCTCTCCGATACTCCGAAATACGGTCTCCAATGCTGTCTGTTGCAAACGTTGGATGCCCTTGGTATCCAAATTGAATTTTTTGAGTTTCTCCGTGGAAGAATAGACTGGCTGTAAGCTCATGTTGCCGGCCTGTTTGACTTGCGGATTGTACAGGTCCATTTCAGGATGGGTGATGGATAGCTGCCCATTAAATTCACTAGGTTTGCCATAAATGATATAGGCCGAACCTACTTTTAGGGACTTTTGGAGCCAGGGAATAGACTGGAACCAGACGAGCTCCATGGAGCCAGTTTCATCCTTGAATGAGCCGACGAGTCGTTTGGTCCTTTTCTCACCCACGAGCTGTAGTGAAACCAGCCGTCCCAAAACCTGTGCTGCCATCATATCGGGGTGTAGCTTCCGTATTTTGTGAAATTCTGTACGGTCGATATAACGGAAAGGGTATTGGGTCAACAGGTCCCCAATGGTAAATACCTGTAACTCTTTCTTGAGTACATCTGCCTTTTGGGGACCTACACCTTTGAGGTATTCTATTGGGGTAATTAAACTTAATTCAGCCATTCTT
>Ga0256901_1000568_pt1 | contig 20745 bp, 3 predicted proteins | sample MC6MC0689MT_FD_190200 | JGI IMG/M metagenome (GOLD analysis project Ga0256901, IMG submission 190200) | Metatranscriptome of enriched soil aggregate microbial communities from Iowa State University, Ames, United States - MC6-MC0689-MT... | ecosystem: Environmental > Terrestrial > Soil >... | reverse complement strand
TTGTGAATTTATAAAAGAAAAGGTTAGAAAAAAAAAAAAAGGGGGGGGGGGGGGGGAGATGCGAATGGAAAAGGTTTGAAGACTTGAATTACTTTGAAGATAGCGGTAAGGCTGAGCACACAGGCGAATGGGAGGATAAGTTTAAAATGGTATTTCTAGTTGATTTAAAGGTGCGATTGCGTGTACTTTGTTAGTTTAATGCCGGAGAGGAGAGAAAGAAAAAGAGGTCAAAAAGCTTGGGATTGTGAAAATCTCGTGTTTATGGGAGTGATACGATAGCAAAATGAATTATGGGGCAGTTAACACGATTGGCGTGAGAAGACTGAAATGTTACAAGGTTATATCACTGATTAGGCCCGTAATTCAAATTTGGACAAAATTTGGAAGAGTTTTTGGAATCGTTTTTTTGTTTTTTGTTTTTTTGTTTTTGTTTTTTTTTTGAAGAGAAAAAAACTGCCAAGAGTTCCAAAGGAGAATTTTGGTGTTCCCATGATTCAACCCCGTTATTATCACGTTCATGAGTTTCAATTCTCCCTTTATTATGTGTTCGCGATCGGGTTTCTCCCCCTTTACACTGTCTCGACTCATAATTGGAAATATATTTTTTGGTTTTTTTTTTTGGGTTCTTGTTTTAAACCTTGTTGAGTTTCACTATTATTATATCAAGTTCCCATTTATTCGAACACTATCCACATCTAACGTATCCCCTCCAATATTCATTCATCAGCAGCCACTTTAATCAACCAAGTTTCTTCTCTTATTTGCTTCCACAAAGCACACAAACCCCAATCTATTCCCCATACACCCCTCAACTTAATCCAACCCAAACCTTTTACCCCGAGGCTTTTGGAGGATTTTACCCCAATTGTGACTTTCATACCCTCATTTCATTCAACAAATAAAATTCTCTACTCCTCTCATTGAAATACCCCGCTTCGGGTTCATATAGTTTCATCAACATGGAAAATGATATCAATTCACAAGAAATGGAGTATATCTCATCATTCTTCACGCAACCACCGTCGGATTTTTTACAACTTGACTTTTCTCGCCCTTACTTGGATGAATTAACATTACCAATTAACACCACAAATCCTCAAACGAATAATGCTATTTTAAATGATTTCAATATGGCTCGGCCACCCAATCCATATTTTACTTTTGCGTTTCCCAATCTTTATTCCTCCACGGATTGGTTATTACAATATGTGTTTAGTAATATTGATATTAATCATGAGAAGATCAAAGCAGTGTTATTTTCACTGCGCAATACCTCTCGTTTGCGTGGAAAATTAATTTATTCACTGACAACAATCTTGACCAAGTTAAATACAGGCCAAATCCATTCATACCCACGTGCAATGAATAACAAACCGGCCAATACCTCAACCCCAACCCCAACCAACCAAACGACACCTATATTACTTATTGATCCACAAACTGGACTTACAACCATTCAAGCAATTGATGTCCAAACGATTATCCGAGTATTTCTCCCAAAACTGATCAAAGTATTGGAAATCGCACCACGTTTTGATATCATTAAACCCAATTTACACTCCATTTCCGCCCCAGCCGTCTTACCAAGGCCACAAATCTTACAAAACTCCCATAATATAGCTTCCATCCCGATTAATGGTGATCAATCCGGCCCTTCAGGCCCAGCTTTCAGGAAGATTGTTCAATATACCCCAATCCAGTCCCCTCTTCACAACCTCAACTCACAAGTCAAACTTCAAAAAACGACAAATAAACCCCTCTTACCACAACATAATAGTAATCCCACTATTGTATATGATAAATTATATCTCCCACGAACAATTTCAATTTTACCGCATTTTTTTTATCAAATCATCCACTCTTTAATTTTCACATCAATTTCGATTAATCAAGTCAAAACCCAGTTTGATTCACATTTGAGTATATTTCAAATACTTTTATACCGCACTGCTCTGCTGATAACTGATATTGGCCTTGATCAGCTCCAATATTATCACCCCCAATCCACTGGTAATGGTAAACCCCAAGCAAAACCACAACAACAACCACTAGCATTACCATCTTCTACATGGTGGGAGCAGTTAAGCCCGGTTACACCTGTGAACCCACCCCAAAAAATCACAGTCCCAGCATCTCCTCAACAAACCAAAGATCCGTTCGTTTTTACCCCCTTGCAATCCCAACCTTATAATAATGTTATTACAACATCGACAATAACAACAACAACCACTACTAATAACAATAATTATAACCAACTTCGTCAGCCAAAGCTCTCAGAGGAGTATCAATCTCAACAACGTGGGTCACTTCGTCCTTCTCTCACCCAACGTCACCGTTCCCATTCACACCAACCATCCGTAACAATGACTGACAACCCCTCAAAACTCCCAACAAGCTCCAATTCCCCATATAACCATAATGCTCCCCCGAGCGCCCAGGCTAACATCAACAACACGACTTTTCCAGCCCCCATTTCCAAACTCAGTCAGTCTTCCCCAATCTCCCCCTACAGTTTGATCCAATTAAACTCCCTAAAATTACATTTACCAATTCAATTTACCCAAATGATGCGCTGTTTGACAAAATTAACCATGTTAAGCAATGATTTCAGATTAGTGTTATTATTTTTATATTACCACTCAATATCCCGAATGAACATTGTTTCCAATGACATTTTCAGCTGGGTTTATTATTTAATCAATCGTTTATCTCAAATTTGTGATGTACAATCTGAAATTAATCAATGGCAACAGAAACCCACCCAGCGCAAGGCTCAAAAGAAAAGTGTAAAAGCCGATAGCGGCGAAACTACAGATTCCATGATTCAACTAAAGATCCAATCTTTATTACGTTCATTTCAACACAAAGATCACGTATCAGGGATGTTATTACAGGTCTCCAAATGGGTTTTTATTTGTAAGAAAGTTTTGAACCGCGACGTGTTGAATTTCTCATCATTGGACTTGATTGCAGCGTCAATGCGTGCTCCAAATGAATACAATAATGATGACTTGTCATCACCCAAATCAGTAAACGATTTGTTAAAGTTCAACTCCGCCCAGCAAGTTGTTTTGGAACATAATTTGTCAATTTCAAATTTGTTAACATTTATCCAATTTTTACGATTTGGTGATTTATCTTTGTCTATTAAGGAGGTGAACAGAATTGAGGGTATCCACAACGTTATTCTCGCCAAATTGACCGGTAATTCTCACTCCATCTCCACAATTCGCCGCAAAACTTTCCCCCTCTATAAACAACCATCAACAATCTTTTTGTTACCAACGGAGTTATTAACCTTATCCCGACAAACCTATATGAGATCATTATCTCTTATGGGTCTTTTACCATATTTTCAACATGGTTACTTGCCACCATCAGTTTTTCAATCCGCTCGAAAGATCATGTTAGATGAATTAAAAGCAACAACAAATACCCAAGTTGAGTCTTTTTATGATGGTTTATACACTGAATATGTGTCGTTAATTAATCCATTATCGAACATTTTGTTTGATTCCACACTTGATCATGATTTGGGAAGGTTCACCTTTACCAGGGAGCCGCTTTCGCAAACCAGTACCCCAAGTCACAAATCTAAGCCTCAAATATCGATGTATTCAACCCCATCGCAATCACCAATTACAAAATTGTCAATTTCTGTACTTAATCAACCATCCAAAGGCAGGGACCCCTCTCAAGAACCCAAGCGACCACATTCGATTAAACCTTTATTTAAACGGCCACAGTTCTCATCCCAATTCACACCTGCGTCCCAATTTACTTCATTCAATATTGATTCATATTCAAGCAGCCAAACTCCAAACCTCACTCCAATCCAGACCAAATCTATGGCCAGATATACAACAACACCTCCAATTACCCCCCAATTTCGCCAAAAAGTTACTCAGCAAGCTGGACAGAAAAATATAACAAATAAGGACAATCATATTGAACTAATGTCACCTTTATTTGGAGTCGAATTCCCAAAAATTATCCAGCAAGATGATGATTCTTCAGACAAACCAAATCTGAGTTATGGTCCTCTCCCATCCGCATTTTCATCATTACTATCCTCATCAACATCTTCCTCTTCATCTTTATCATCATCATCGTCATTATCATCATCATCATCATCATCATCCTTGATAACAACTAAAACAACTATAACTGCCCAAACATCGAAACCAACAACAATACATTTGACAACTTTTACACCCATATTTGAAGATGATGATGATGATGCTGATAACAGCCACAGGATGAACGACCATTTTTTACCCCCATCATCTCCATCTACACCACAAATGACGAGAATGGAACTCCCAATTCACAGGTCTGCATCACAAACCCCTGCCCCTTCAATTTATTCTAATTCATCTGATGACAGCGGGAAAGATCTATTCCCCCAGCTGAATTTATCCGATGATTATCAATTCCCCCTTCGCGAAAACACTCCAGTCCCAACTCCAATTTCGACTCCATTTTTCACCCATCAATCCACCCCAAGCCACCAAACCTCGAGTCATGGTGGGTTATCCGATATTGACTTTACCCCACCATCATCACAGCCTTCAACTTCGAAATCAACTCAATCTGGTGCATCAACCCCGCTTCCAGCCCCAATGAATGCCCCATACCTCTCTCTTGAGCCAATTCATGAAGACCATTTCAATGTACTCCGACCACAATCTTCTGTAACTCATGCTTCCCACCCTCAATCAATGTTTTCATATCCAATATCTTTATCAAGCAGCAATCCCGTGTTAACCCGATTACTTGATCCAAGTCTCACCATTTTGAACCCACATATTCTCATCGCACGGCCGAAAATCTTTGTGACAATTAATGACGGGGATAATAAGAGTCAGGTTGGGCGGCCCCGTACCGTATCCTCAACTTCATCATTATCACAATCAACTCTATCATCCAAACAATCCCAACAGATGCTCTTTCTTCGTCTCGTCAAGCGTTTCAAAACTCCCCCATTACCCATTCGAATCACTCCTAACTTATCAAGCTTCACGACTCCCCCACCAACACCTCTAATTAAAACTTTGCTTTATACTTTACAATCATTGTTAGTCCAATTACACAATATCTTTCAACAGCAGTATTTTACTAGCAATGCAATTCAAAAAGAACGTCTTCGTTTGGAGCAATTACAATGCATTTATAACGCCCAGCTCTATAAAGATTCACCTGATCATGATAGCAACCAAGAAGAACGTTTAATTATCACTTGGAATGGGCAAACATTGCCAACATCTCAACCATTATACCCTTTAGTATCTGAAGCACCCCGTGCTTACTTTATGAAGCAAATTGAAGAATCTGCGTTGTATTGTTCCGATTTTACGGCCGCCGCAACAACTGGTTTATCAACTGCCTCCACACCATCACAAGTCTCTACCCCTCAATCATCATATCATCTCTCCAGACCCACTACTCCCACAATGTTATCCCCATTATCTCCCCTTTCACGAACTAATCTATTTACCATCCCAAATACTACCCATTTTAACTTGTTTAGTGATTCTTCATCGAATACCATCACTCCAAGATTGGTTTCAATCGGGGAAACCAATTTTACAATTGATCTTGACGCTGCGTTGCAATCCGATATGCCCCAATATCCCCATGTGCATCACCAACATTCTGTTGCCCTTTCATCATCATCATCTTCTCTTCATCAAACCCCACAATTAGCACCGCCCCCACTTGAGCTATCAAGCTCAACTTCACCCTTATCAGCACTATCAACTTCTAGTCTTTCCGTTCTTAGATCACCAAATACTCAAATGGCGGCAACTTCAATTGATTATTCCCAATCATCACATCCCCATGCAAATTCCAGCTCTCAGCAACAGCGCCAAAACTTGCCATCCCAAACACAATCCTCATCATCTCTTCGCTCTCCATCCATTTTACCATCTGTAACTCGTCTCACTGCGAATGATCGCACTCACAACGAACCGAGCCTCTCCGCAAAACAAAATCCCACTGCAGCTGCCATTTCACCACCACATTTTTCCCTGTTACCTCCAATCGTTCATAAAAAGTTCTTAGAGGCGTTGCAAGCTGGTCACTATATCGATGCAAAAGATAGTCACAATGTTTGGTACTATGCCCAAATTGTCAGCATTGATTTGAACTCTCACATACGTGTTCATTATGATGGTTGGCATTCGCAATATGATGAGGATATTGATGTTTCAATGTGGCGCTATCGTATTGCACCTTTGGGTTCTGTTGTGCGCGAACGCGATCGAAGATTGAAAAATCACCATTTATTATTTGATTTGGCAGTTGCTTATCAACACACTCCCAATATTGCTGAGATTGTTCAAAAATATACTGAAGCTAGCCCATCCTTACCTCAGCGTTCGGTTTCCCCCGCTGTTGGGAACCGTTTGGGTTCAGTTGGGACTCAACCTCAAACACCACGTTCGTTTATGACACCGCACCACATTCCAGAAATTCAAGGCGCAACACCCATTCAAAATGGCAAAGCAAGGAATATCCCAAAATCTACTTCACCACTTTCTCAGGATAGGGCTCAATCGTTATCTCTTCGCCAACATATTGACAAATCAACTGACAGATTTCAACTCTTTTTGCTTCAAAATGCTCATCAACAAAAACGACTTTACAACACTATTAACTCTACAATTGCTCATATTTCAACTTTATCATCACTGATTAAACCAATCCTTGTGACGAACCTCTTTGAACATGGTGTTTTGGGTGTTATTTCGTGGTTAATATCATGCCTGCAAACGTCTTTAATTACCAATCCGTTGTATAATGATAACATCGACTATCACCCTCGACCACAGGATTCATCACATAATATTTCCTACGCCGTCCCAACTCAAACCCCTCTAGACTCTATAATTACTTCTTATTATCTTACAAGTGATGCATTTCTGCAAGAAGATGAGCCGGAACTATCATTTTCTACAAGAGAACCTTCGGAAACCAGTCAAGAATCGCACACCGCGACATTATTCTCCCATGATACCGTTGTAAATTTAAACACTACACAAAAAACTCGTTCTCATGCCCGAACTAAAAGCACAATTGATCTTGCCAAACATGTAAATGTTCATAACCCCCCTAAAACAACTACATTGTCACAGGCATTATCAACCGGTAAACAACTCAAGATTAATAATAATGATGATGATAATAAAGAAGCTGATCAACCAATATTCCCACTCAAACAAAAATATCAAATTTCTGTCTCTCCCAAACCTGACCCAGCCAAAACTTCTTCTCCTCACTCTTCCAGCAAACATAACCCCAAGGGGTTACCAATAGGAACGGCTACAAATAGTCAGTACACTGATTCAAACCCATTGAGGAAGGATTTTTATGGGTATTTATGTTCCACATTTCTCCCGCCACCAGAAATCCCAGTTGTTCAGATGCCAGAATTACATCCACTGTCTTCGAATAGAATCCCAAACTTTACGGAGAAACATATTTATATCCCACCAGTTCTTTATCAATCATTATTCCAACTAGTAACAACAACATTAACAAGTTTGGTCACAATACCTGATTCTGATGTCGAACATCCCCACTCCCATAAACACTCAACTCTTGATGATGGGGCAAATCAGCTACAAACTGACGTTTCCACACTTCTTTCTCAATCATGGGATCTGTTTAGCGAGCTTAATATGGAAGGTCATTTTATTTCCTCCCATATAGACTTTGTGAACAAATGTCTTGCATTTCAACAAACCAATCATTCATTAGACAGTACAATTCTTGAAAACCACAGACTATCACAGCAGGTTAATCCCAAACAAGGATCCAATCCAATATTTGAGACAATTACTCCATCCCCCAAAGATGAAAGCCCCTTGCCGGCAATCAAACCCACAAGATTCGAGGCCACTCAACATCAGCGATTACCGGGAGTTTACAATGCAATTCTTGATACCAGCTCTTATTATCGCGACCTTGAAGAATTAGTTCGAATAGCCACCCAAGATGATATTGAACGAGCTACGAACCAAGGTGAGCTTTCATCAGCAATTGCAATTCAAAACCGGATTCAAGAAGGATTAGACAGGTTTTTCAACAAATCATCAGTTCAGAGGGATTCATTGAAAGAAAAACCTCATTCACGTGCACCGGCAATTTCAATTCCATTTTCAACTTCATTTGTTTCCATTGCAATGACTGATCCGACTGTCTGTATTCAGTCAAGACATTATCTTTACCACAATTTGATTGAATTATTTCGTTTCATTATGAATTCCCCAAATCCTCATTCTATCGCGACCCGTATGAAGTCGTTGCTATATCCTCGTGTAATGGCAAGTGTGATTGAAATTGACAAAACAATTGATTCACTTTATAAACTCTCCCAAATCCAAAATAAAATGACATTATCAGCTCGTTCCCAAACTTCATTTGACAGTAAAAAATTGCACACTTCCTTACCGCTATTGCTCCCACTCATCCAACAATCCTTTTCATCATTATTACTCATTGCCGCGTATCGCCCATCGTTACGCCCAGGGGTTATGGTGAAGTGCTATCATCCCCCTTATTTGGATTACGCAATTGGACAAGTTGTTAGCATTGATTGGTCCGAAAATATTTGTTGCGTCAAATTGATTGAAAAAGATGACATTTCTTTGCCGGAGCTTGATCAGCCTTATTATTCCTCAGAATTACGTGATAAATCCGAAAATATAAAACGAAAGTACCCACATCATGTTGAACAACACCGTTTTTCTGATCGTTTTATTCCAATTTCCGGGTTAATACCAATTTGTCATCATCCACCAATTCTTCCCCATCTGTTTGATGAAAATATCCCACCATCCTCTCTTGGAAGTCTTACAAATGATGTTATTGCTCAAATCTCCCAACATTTTACAACAATTAACCAAGCTACACCGTCACCAATATCGCAAAATACCTCAGATTCCGACAGTTTTGGATCCTGTATCGATGATGAAGGCCGCGATGGGGATTTTGATGAGTATTGTTCCACTTGCTGCGTCAGCTCAGAGAAAAGTACCGCATTATCCGGAAATTCTAGTGCAACGATTCTACTTGCTGATGTTTTGATTAAAAATGCCACTGCAAGTTCATTAATTATCCAATCATTAACCTGTTCGTTGTTGAAAATTTCCCAAATGATACCAGAAGTTCACAAATACGACCACTTTTCTGAATCCAATTTGTCCAACCTTTCCAACCAACCACCAACTCAAGAATCGCAATTAACATCCAATCGCAGACAATCCGTCCATTCCCTAGCTAGTTTCCTATCTGGTCTCCGTGATGTGGACAGCAGATCTGTTTATTCTACTTCGACTTCGGGATCAATTTCAGTCGGTAACTCATTTGATGGAAATTTGCCAGATCTTTCATCATTATTATCAGCATTGTTGTCGTCACTACAGTTAACAATGTATTCGACGTTTACTTCCTTGGCTCAATACTTGGACATTTCCAACGAGCTCGAAAATAATATTTCTATTCAATACATTCCCAAACCAATTCACCCACAATGTCTCCCTGGGTTATTTTCACATCAACGGGTCGGGGTAGACTCTACGCTAGTTCCACAGAAACTCCCAATACCGACAACACGAACCAGAAAAACCCGCCCATCTACTGCTGGAGATATAGGACATGCGCCTGCAACTTCCAAGATAGTCATTGAAAATGAGCACAGTTTCCATTCCCTAAATCGATCCAAGCAATGTGATCTCAATTGTAGCGGATATTCAGTTTATTCTTCTCAATTCCCCCCACTTCGAGGAGATTCTCTGTTGGAAAAGATATTCTATTCCATTATAGAACTACCTGATCACAATCTCGGACAACACCCTTCAAATCAAGCCAAAATGTTGAAATCACCCGATAACCTTGAAAGAATGACCACCACTGCCACTGCTGCGATTTTGTCCAATTTCTCTAACTATTCGACAACAACACATACAGCACCGCCCAGTTCTTTAACTTCTTTACCTGCCATCGCTCTCCCTTTGACATGTCTAGACATTGATGTTTTAATTATTAACACTGCACTCAAAACGGAAAAACAACTCCCATCTTTGGCATCTCTTTCTACTTCTTCACCCTCCCATCTTGATTCATTGTTACATTCAACTTCATCTTCGTCCAATAACAACCACCAGACACATATCCCGCCCCTTATCCATTCTACATCACTGTCAAGCCAACCACAACCGTCTTCTATCAAGACAATCTATTCTGTCCCGCCATTGGAGAAATACTTGCCGCCAATCCCCAACACTCACTTTGTTACCACTTTACCATTCACACCGATGATTTCTGCCGCAAATGCGGTCCCGTCAACATCAACAGCTCCATTCCCAACACCATTTGACGGGGGGGTTGCAGAAGAAGCGAGTGGTGGATTCATTCGAGAATTGGCAATTACCTCGCGGTTTCCATCCTTACTTCATTTAAGCGCAACCTTGGTTTTTAACGTTGAAGAACTAATGTCAAGTAACGTTGATACTTTTAATAATAACCATAATTTATGCACGTGTAACTGTAGCCTGGAACAGGTATCTCCCTATGATATATTCAATGATGATGTTGGTGATTGTCACTGCCCATGTCATATGTCACCAAATATTCGACAAAATGCGAAAAATACTGCATTATCAAATTCTATTGATTACTCCAGCCCAGTAAATTCCATTTTGAAAATAACAAAACCAAAAGAATATTTCCCATTTGAAGAACTAATTTCCCCACAAATTCAACTCGATTTACAATTCAAAACGCTTCTTCATGGGGTTATTAATAAATACATTCAAGATGATATTGAACATAAATTGATTGGTTCCCATGTGAAACTTATTGCTAAAACTATTACAGCTTTACAACAAATTTTTGTTGGGTTCAATCCACTTAGACCTGGGGTCATTGTAGATGTCAAACATGGGAAATTGAGCGATGATGCAATATATCATCTCCCAATTTCCGTCCTTCGCGATCCATCAGGACTTAATAATCACAATTTCAATAACTCCACCCAACTCGTCCCAAACCCACCCGAATCAGTTTCAATTACCACGGGCGTTTCATGTATTCTTGTCCATTTCCCACCTTTATTGCCGTCATCACGATCATATCCCATTAACCAAGCCTTTTTCCAATCCAACCAAGGTGCCAATTCCATGATTGAACATTTACAACTCCAGTTTGAAAATACTCAACAAAGTTTAGGGTTGTATAGCCGTCTTGATGATATTTACCACGTTCTCTACCCCGATGTTGAAAAAACCCCCCCACCATCACCATTACCAAGCACAATGCTTGATGATGACTCAACTTATGAGGCAGATGCTGATAGGGACAAATTTCATACCCCTGACCCACAAGAGACTCAAACTCGAACCAAAACTGGTTTCCAACCAACTGCAAAATATCGTAGGAATCTTGATCACCATCCAGTTTCCAACCAATCCCGGCTTATCGTCAACGATGATTCATCTTTATATTTATGGTTGCGATTAAACGATATTGAACCATTATCACACAATTTGGCCCCAATGTTACCTCATTTATATAATAAAACTGTCATTTCATCTCCATTTGTTGATGAAGACAATGTTCCACAATTAAATAACACTGGTTTACAAACACTTCCTTTTGATCAAGCCAATGGCGGGGCTTCTCCTTTCTCCAAACCAATGATTTACCTCAACGCTTATTGCCATGCCCTTGCCAATAACAAATATATTGATATTATCCAACGCCAATTAACCACACATTTGTTTGTTTACCGTCCACGTATGTTTAGCAGATTGTCATTGACTTATCTCCGACACGCGACCTCCCTTGCACGTTCATGGTTACTAGGAAGCGTTTTGGGAATTGGTGATGAACGCAAGTTCGGGTTGAATAGAACTAACACCCAATTTTTAATCCTTCGGAAATGTTTACTAGGATCTGCGAGTGAATTTGCCCAAATTTCCGGCGTTACTCCGGAAATCACAAATACCGCTTCTCAAACTGTGAAACCACTATTCAATATGTCATCATTATTTAGATTTTTACCGCTGACTGTTTCCCCAGGTTATCTTCTCGACCCAACAACGAATATGACATCATTAGAGCAGAATATCCCGCATAGATTGGAGACCCAATTAATGCCAACAGTATTGTACCCCAAACATTCAATTTCGACAACTGTTGTTCACAACCCCACTACGTATAATTCCTACCCGTTTAATCTCGCTGGGTTCAGTTCACTACGTGGGAACTCTATCCAATTCCTTGCCCAGTTGATGTATATGCAAACCAAAGCGATTCGCGGTTTGGATTATTCCAAACTTGAAACACGAAAAGAACAATTTATTTTGACTAAAGAGTCAGCATCTGATGAAAGCATACTTGCTAAATTATTACGACATGAAGGGAAACTCCCACCCGATAGTGATAAACTCGATTCTGATCCTTCTCCTCAAACTGAGGGTGACCAATTCACCATGGGGGATTATATTGATCCGTTTGCCGATGATGATGATAATGGTGATGATGATGATGATGACGATCTTGATATGGAAACATTAATGCAAATGGGAAGCGGGGTTGTTGCGCCAAAAAAGACCTCAACTGAACCATCAACTGATGATTCTAATGACCCATTTAATGCTCTTGAATCTCAACTCAAAAAAGTTAAAAAAAATAATCTCAATACGAACCCATCAGTTCAACCAATATTGAATGACAGACTGAACCACTTCACCCCTGAACCCCATCAAATCTCATCATTTGCCGCTACCCCATTTGAGGATATTTATTTTATGGCTGAATATCTGTGTACTGAAGCATGTCAATGGTCCACTCATCCAGGTCTTGCAATTGAATTACTTCTTTCTTCCAATCAAACTTTGCGCTTCAAATTAGATTTCAAATCCCTCCCTTCCCAACAATCACCCAAACAAACAAAAGCCAATACAAGCCCACATTACAGCCCTGAAAATCTCCAGGTTAACTTTATTTGCCTCAGTTTTAGCGAAAAAATGTCCCAAACAAGCTGTTTGCTCAGAATTTATAACTCTTCAGATTATCATACTTGCGTCAATGAATTACAGTTCACTCCTGGTGGGGAAGTATTGCCATCATCTATTATCGTACCCTGTCCTTGTTATCTACAATACTCCCTTCTTGACGATATGGTCTCTATAAATGATGATTGCCGGGGGAAAAACCAAGATGGGTGCAAATTTTATAATTCTGATGTTTTTGCTCAACAAAGTACCCCACTTACCATGAGTCAATATACAACCCACCAATCAAAACCTCGTGAGGCTGAAATTGATGAAATGAATCCACTTTATGGGTCTCAACATCGACTCGATTCATTAGTTGAAAGTGCTTTTTTGAATACCGATGGGGTTTCGACGCCCGTATCAATATCCCCATACAATACTAATCCTCGACCTTCACCGATGGATCATGGAGTTCCAGCTCAAAATACCCCCCATGGTAGGACTACCAACACCCCTACCACACGTCCACCGGTCAAAAATCCCCGAACAATTCCCCCAATCTTACATCTCCCAAGCTTCATTCGCGAAAACACTTCAGTTAGTGCGTACCCGCCATTATTATTCCACAAGTTATTTAGTATTGTTGAAATATTCAGTGAATTGCAAAGTAAAGATGGGATCTCATACTATTATCGTGATTTGATGTTCAAAACTTTGATTTTGATCATTACAACATTATCAAACGTTGGTATTATTGATTATTTCGTATCAAATAGTTATAATGTACAGTTTGATCAACAAGACACGTCACTTGATCCTCTATTTGAAGCTGTAAGGACAAGAAGTGAATTGCTATCATTCCACTTGAGCGAATTTTTGACCAAAGTCGGTTCACTTACCAACTCACCTCTGAATAGTACAATTTTGGACGCAATTAATAAACACAAGTCAACACTCCCAGCTAAAAAATCCCACCCGGCTGAAATCCATCCCAATGACATTCTTCACCCTCTAGCATTTCTGTCTTGCCAATTCATTTCACCATCTCATCGCCTTCCAGTTGAGTTAGAAAAGGACTTATTAAGTGCAAATTTATTCCCCAATGCAATTTTCCCAATTTATCAATCACCACCAGAACCCATCGCCTTTCAATCAATTACCCCAACAAACACTTCTACATTAACTACCAGCCATAATGTAATCCGCCCAGTTGACCAAACCACTGTGTTTAGCGTGGGTTTATCGAACAGTGGTGGAAAACAAGCTAATGGGACTCCATCATTACCATTCTTTTCTGGGCCGGTTTCACCCATCCGTTCTATAATTACCCGTACGTTGTCAAAATGTCTCACCATTTTGACCGCAACTCCAATCTTTTTACATACCGCATCTCTTATCGAATTTCGCCGCCAATGGAGAATTGATCAATTTGATTATTACATTACCACAGCTCAACATTCTAAAGATAAAATGACTTCTCTTTCCAGCAATACACAAATAATTGACCCAATGTTTCAGACATCTATTCACCCTAAGGAGTTAATCGCCCTACCTTCAAACCCAAATTTCCCACTTGCCACGAATACCCAATCCACTGATGTTATGATTACAAACACTCAGGAGCATTTAGCATTTTATATCAGCCAAGTCGCAGAAGGGGGGATTGTCGCAACGCATAACCCATTTTCTTCAAGTCTGTTAAAACTCCGTGATTTGATCTTTTTTGAATTGGCATCCCGACTTGAGAAAGAATCAATGCGAGGGTTAAGTTTGTATAGCACCAAAAACCAACCAACCAATGATGCCGCACAATGGCCCCTTGTAAGTTTCAAATCCACTTTTTCTGAATCCCTTCTCGAATTTATCATTGCAATTCAATATTCTCTTGATAATCCTTGGGGTAATATTCACTATTTAACTCCCCTCGCAAATCTCCCAGACTCTTTTTCTACATACCTCAGTGCCCATGTCAAGCAATTGTACCAACACCTTGAGGCAAATACAAATCAACGATTCAAAAATGCTCTTACCCCAAAAAGCCCTTCGTATCAAGAAATTCTTGTAAATTCGTTGTTACGGTCGCCAATTGATGACCCATCAGTTCACCTATTTGATAAGGAGTTCCCAAAACAAAAAGACCTCGTATCGCCCAATCTCATCAAATGGATCCACCAATCATTTTTAAACATTTGTTTATTCTTTGACACACAGAAGGGAACAGTTGTTAAAGCATCACTTGATGATTATAGAAGATATAATTATTGGTTATCATATCGTTGCCCGACCCATCTCTATCAAGAAACATCCCAACCTAACCAATTACCTCTCCCTCTTCATGAAGAAGTGTTTGTGTTGGGGGTTGATATTAATACTGGCACCAAAACCATCATTTTTGTTGATCCATATACTCCAATTGAAACATTCTACCAGCACCACCAAGCATTTCACCACAAAGAAAAATCTCTTAAACCTCATTTACATCAAATCCAACATTATTCACCGATTAAACCAACTTCATTTGCTCTGATTTATTCCATCTTACAAGCAAGAATTTTACAAACAATCCCATTTTACCAATACTCTTTATTGAACGCTGGAAAGGCCGAATTAATCCGCTCTATTACTTCACTTAATCAACGCCCCAAATCACAAATCGTTGGACCGCACTATGAAGTAAACAAAATGATGATCCAATCTGACCGATATAATTCAAAAGAAGATCACGCTTTACTTCTCCCGCATCCATTATCAATGATGTCCGCGTTGGATACTAACTCATTCAAGCCGTGGATGCAGTATGATATGTACAATTATTTCTTCCATCTCATCCAACAACATATGCTATTATCATTTTATTTCCATCGATATCTCTATCCCGCATTACAAGGTAACCAAACCACCATGTCTAATTTGGATTTCCCATTGTTACAAGCTTTTATTCTTAAATATTATCCCCACTGGAGATATAAAATCCCATCAACTCCTCAACGCTCAAAGAACCAGAAACATAATATTCAACATGTCAAATATTATCCACAACATCTTGAGCGCGCTTGGTACATCTACCACGCACTCCACCAACATATTTGTCAACACGAATCCTCTTCTTTATCCCGATCTTTTTGGTCACGTACAATTCAACCAGCCGCAATCCAAGGTGTAATTAAGGCTAACAAATGTTTCATTTTAAACAAATCAACCTCTGCTGTTTATCACTGCTTAGAAGTGGGCAGTGAAGCGTTAACCAATGCAACATATCGTACTGTCCCGTTGGTTTATTTTAATCTTCTTAATGAGGGGTTGCTGCTGTCAACAAGTCACAAAAATCCTTCACACAAATATGCATCAAACTATAGTTTTGAATTACTCCCCCCGGATGAGGCCTTCTTTGCTCGTTCTCACCCCGAAGCTCAGAATTTGGATATTCTTTTTCAATCATTACAAGACTTCAGTCTTAATTACTACACTTCCCCACCGATTGTCAATCAACATTCTTCCTCTGCTGCTCAACCTCCAAATCCATTATTACGTGATATTTTCATTACTGATCATATTAAACAATTACATCTTGATACAATGTCATTACTCGACCTATCACAATGTTCAACTTGGCGTACATTATTTCATCCCTTGCGTTTACCCATCTTTAACCAGCACATTATTACCCCAGCTCGTATAGATATCCAATGTTATGATTACCATTACGATTCTAACCAAGCCCAAGACCAAAAAGAATTCAAAGAACCAGTTAAAACCGTCTCTGTGTATTTAACACTAAACTCAGCCACTGGTGTTTTACTCTTCCCATCGGAATCTCGTCGTTTATCAGCATTTAATGGGAACATTATTGCCACTGGGAAAATTAATTCAGATCACACCCCTGTTGTGAAGCTCGAAGTTCCGATTGAAATGGATGTTGTTTCTGAAAGGGAAAAACCGGCTAAAAGCCCACACTACTATACCCAACATGATGAAAGACCTATGAATAGTTTCGATCGAATTGACACCGGAAGCAGTGGTGGTGGGATGAGCGATAATGATGATGATGATGATGATGATGATGATGATGATGATGATGATGATGATGATGATGAGAGTGAATCCCCGAGAAATGGCGATCTTTTACTCAACAAACTTACCTTTCATCATTCTAATCCAGTTTATGAATCAAGTCTCGATCGGTTTGTATCATCCCCTCCCGATTTCGTCTATACTTCCCATCATACCTCTGAGAGCTATAATATACCACCACTTACATCAACTTCTTCATTGCCCCCAAGCGGTTTTATCAATGGTTATTTCAATCAAAATTCCGCACTTAGTCCCAAAGCAGATGAAGATCTTGATGGAGATATTTTAACCCCGCTTGTTTCCGGTGTAAACTCACCTCCAAAAGGTAATAACGATTTGATAAACCAATATTTATGCCCAACCCCACTCACTGGATCCCCCTCCGCCAATACTAATCTCTTTCAACAACGTCATCACCTTTCCAACTCATTATTTATAGACTCTACTAAACCCCAATTCAATCCTATTCCTGTTCCCCATCAAGTCCAAACTGTTCACAACTTTGATCATACTCAACTCAATCTGCCATTTCAACTTCCTACCCCACTTTCCACCCCGAATCAAACCGACCAAGGTCCCAATTTTCATCTTTCTTCTTCACCTCCCCTTCCAACTGGCCCATTAATTCTCAGTAATATTATCAACCATCCGAGCCAAAGCCCATCTGGGCCACGTGTCACAAGTCCGTCTGAGCCAAACCAATTCCAGTCACTGTCGGCATTATCTGAAGCAAGTCCAAGTCAAGTTGGACCAAAGCAACCCTTGGTAGAAAGACCGCTTGATCAGCCATTAATTGAGCCACTTCTCGCTCAAATGTTACGTCGATTGAAAGATGCTAGAAATCACCACTTGCGTGTGCAACATCCCTCATCTTATGCATTTCGTGTTGTATTTAGTGGGTTAGCTCATGCAAATGCTGCAGGCTTCCCTGGCCCGTTCAGATCTGGATTTAGTACGGTCTTCTCTCAACTCAATTCATCATCAGCATTTGGAAACACCAATCAACCAAGTGCGATTTCAAATTCCAATCCTTCTACTTCATATCTATCTTTACCAGGTTTATTAAATGTACAATTCAATCCAACCTCACAACCTGTTTTCGACCCAGACCACATTATTACGAACTTCTCAAACCTTTATGGTGATAACCTTGATTGGGGTTCTCTATTGCATTCAAAATCACAAAATTCTCCGATCTCTCCAGAACACAGGATCCAGTACTATTATACCCCAAGTAAATTTAAAAGGACTAAAAGATCCGCGAATACCATTTTTGACTCCGAAGAAGCATTATCCCATCACTCCCCCCGCTCTTCAACCATGATTTCTTCCTCAATGAGCAAAAGACCCACGTCTTCTGGGTGGTTTTCATCCAATCAGGGAGTTACTACTACTAATACTACTACTACTACTACTGTCCCGAAACCAACTGAACCACTTACAACAACAACTCTGTATGATTCCATCCCACGTCTTTTCAACCCAGTACAGAACCATTTCAACGCTGTTGGTAGTTATCGCGATCGCTTTTTACCAAATCTATTACAAACCAACAATACAACCCTTCAGCTTTATTACACTCTTGGCGCACTGATCGGAATTGGGCTTCGAACCCACACTGTAGCGGATTTATTATTACCAAATGGATTTTGGTCATCATTGCTCCAAGAAGATATTCGTGGTGAATGGGATGGCGAAGAAGCATTTTTACGCTTTGGATTCCTTCCTTTATATTCCCGTTCATTAATTCAACGCTCAGTTGGGCGTAATAAAGCAGCTTTGTCCGAAAATTTCAACGACTACAAGCACCTTTATGATGTCATCCTGTATGAATACAATCTCAAACCAAATAATTCTAATGATTCTGACCACACTATGGTTTATTCAAGTTCTCAAATCGACGCGATTATCAATAATAAAGGTGGGAATAATTTCCTCTACCCTCCTTTACAGGCTTGGTTAGGTTATCACCTCAATTATACTCGTGAAAATATGCCCAAAACTACATCATTGCCGTTAATATATCGTGATTCGCCATTTAGTATCCATTCTGACAGCGATAGCAACAATTTTACTATCTCCAAACCATACCTACTTCATTACCCACAATCACTACTACGTACACCTTTGAGATTATTAAATCCACTGTCTACTGCAAGTCAATCTGATATGGCTTTGGTCCAAGCATTGATTGCCCCATCACTATCGGGGTTACCATTGATTTATCAAATTCAGCACGCTTCGTCTGATATCGGCGCAAGATGCATATCTTCCACTTTTATCCCCCTTGCTTCCTCTCATTTGGTCACTAATACTAACACCTCAAGTAGTCTTACACAATGTATTCACCCATTCCAACGTCTTTCATATACGTATACGATATTAACATTACTTGGGAATTATTTTTCAACATATTCCCGCCCTTCACCGTCTTCACCATCCCTCAACACCACCACAACGTTATCAACTTCAATCACACCATGTTATGAAAATGCAATTATTCCGCTTGCGTATTCTCTCCCCACATATCAAGGTATTTATTCAACCTCTTTACTTGCTCTTCAACTTGGGATCAAATCAATTATCCCTTCTTTCTTCGAAGCTGCCCTCACAACATATCTCAAACGACCTCGGTATTTGACAGCTCTTAGCACCACTGGTTCTCTATCAAACACTTCCCTATCAGTTTCAATTTTACCATTATCACATTTAACCTCCTTTGATCAGTTCCCATTATCATCAGTGTTGACAACAACAAATTGGGCTAATTTGATCTGCGGCCAACAAAACATGATGGACTTGGATTACTTGAGGACATATACTAATGTAAAACGCGTTTTACTCCCAGCCCCTTCAACAAATCAACCCGAACCCGACCCCATTCTTTCAGTTTCAAAAGAAATTCGCACAATTCCCAATCTTGAGGATCATACATATCAAAAAATCACCATTGAAACAATCAAGACAACTTTTCCGCGACCACTTGAACATCCAAATTCTGCATCATTATCCGCGGACGAGAAATTTTCCCAAAAGGTTCAACATGAAACCTCCCTTATTGATTGGTTGTTTGAAATTTTGGAGGAGTCAACTCAGGAAGAGCAATCAACATTTTTACAATTTGTTTGGGGGGTTTCAACATTACCCTCAATTTTAACTTCTAATTTTACAATTACTATTACTGATCACCAATTTAATAAGGTTGAAACGATTACAAATACGAATACTGAAATTTATTCCCTTGATGGGGACGAATCAAACCTTCAAAATACCCCCCCATTCCAATCAATTCGATCAACTTCATCACCAAGGGTGAATTATGTCAATCTAAACGATAGACGTCTACCAACATCACATACATGCTTTTTCATGTTAGAACTTCCATTGTATAGCGATAAAGAAGTGTTGAAAAAGCATCTTTTCCATTCTTTTTTGTGTAAGACTATGAATGATTAAAATGCATTTTCCAGCCTTTATTGGTTTTCTCCCCAATGTTATTTGCTTCCCTTTGTGATAACAACACATCTCGTTCGCAATCCTCCGCGAATTTGTAAATATTTATCTCTGTATATACCATTACTTACCCTCTTTTTTTTTTTCTTGTATTTGACAATTTTATTTTCTTTGATAACACACATTGCTTTTATTACATTTTCCTCCTTCCGAT
>Ga0256901_1000566_pt1 | contig 20786 bp, 4 predicted proteins | sample MC6MC0689MT_FD_190200 | JGI IMG/M metagenome (GOLD analysis project Ga0256901, IMG submission 190200) | Metatranscriptome of enriched soil aggregate microbial communities from Iowa State University, Ames, United States - MC6-MC0689-MT... | ecosystem: Environmental > Terrestrial > Soil >... | reverse complement strand
TGGTCATTTTGTTCCTAATATCTCATTTGGTATCCCAGCTGTTAAGGCTACTAAAAAGCACACTAAAGATTTTTCGTATACTTTGCCAGTTATTGACCAAAGCGAGGCCCCAGTTGAAAAGACTGGTGCGTTTTTAGATTGCCACTTGATGGTTGCAAACCCTCAGCAATGGTTACCAATTTTTGCCGAAATTGGTGTTCATGGTTATACTTTTCATTATGAAGCTGTTGGTAATCAAGACGATTGTGTTGAATTACTCAAAGATATTAAAGCCCGTGGTATTCGTAGTGGTATTGCACTTAAACCAGGCACATCCGTCGATGTTCTTACCCCTGAAATTATTGCTCAAACTGATATGGTTCTCATTATGACTGTTGAGCCTGGTTTTGGTGGACAAAAATTTATGAGCGATATGATGCCAAAGGTTAAAACACTTCGTACGAAATACCCATCATTATTAATTCAAGTCGATGGCGGTATTGATGTTAATACAATTTCAATTGTTGCCGAAGCTGGTGCGAATGTTATTGTTAGTGGTAGTGGTGTTTTCGGTGCGGAATCACCAGAAGATGCTATTAAGACCATGAGAGCTGCTGTTAATGATGCTGCAAAAAATTGGTAAAGATTTGCTTCGCATCGCATCACATCACATCAAGCGTCGTTTTTTTTTATAATTTAGACTCACCAGTTCAATTTTGAATTCAGCCCTTTGTTTCTTTCTTTGTTTCTTTCTTTGTTTCTTCCATTTTCTCCCCCGAAATGCGTTTTACAATTTTTTTTTTCTTTTTTCTTATTTTACCCTTTAGTTCCATGGTCAAATTTTTAATTTGATATCACACATACATCAATCATAATGATTAGTATTTATTTTCTCATATAAAGTATCCTAGAAGTGATGTTTAAAATTCACTCCAATTTTCGCATAATTCACCCCCCAAGCCATAAAAAGACCACACTCATCGTCTACGTCCTGGTAATAAAAGATCGTCAAGACATGATATCATGTTAATAACATTACGACCTTTTCTCGCTTCTTTTCAATAAATTTAACCTAAACTCATAAACATGCACATATTATTACCTCACACAATAAAAATGAAGGGATACAAAAAGAGTATTTATTGGAATTGAAACGGTACTAGAGCTGAAAACGAGCTAAATATAAAAGAAAATGGTACTATCAAGGATTAAAATCCAAAAAAATAAATTTTCAATCAATTGGTTGCAAAAATAACAAAAAAATTACAAAAAAGAATGAAAAAGGAAAATATTTTTTTGATTTTTGATGGTGATTGTTCTATCAAATTTTAAACAAAAATCAAAAAAAAGTATTAATTTGGGTTTTTTGTGTGCGTGTGGGGCGCGCGAGGGGGGGGGGGTATTAAAGAAAATGCCGAAAAAAAAATAAAAAAAACTATCTTGTCAAACCAAACCAATAAAAAAAAAAAAGGTTCAAAATGTCAGTTTTCTTCTTGTATATACGAGTTAATAAAGAATAACATAGCCTAAAAGCTGTGTTATTATAATATACTATATTATATATGACTAATGGAAGGAAAAGAGGAGAGAAGGAAGAAAGGAGAGAGGGGGGGAGAAAAAAGAAGAGGGAATTAAAAATGTGTAAAGTTGTTTTGTTTTGGTTAACAATGTTAATCCTTCTTAACTGGGGCTTTTGGAGCTGGTGCTGAAATATAAGTTTGCCAAAAAAATCTACAAAATGCACCTAAATAAACAGGCACAAATAGATAAGGGACCATGTAAGAGAAAGGGTACTGTTCAATGTAGCCCGAAAATTCTTGACAAGTGGTGATGTTAATATGGTGGGACAAAGTACCCAAAAATAATTGAATAATTTGAGCAATAGTAATGATAGGACGGAACATTTTTGGCAAACGGAAGGAATAATGAGCATACATTAATGTATGGACGAAACCGTTAAGAAGGAGACCGATTTTTTCAGTGCCTGGGAAGTTCATTGTGAAGGAAAATAAGAACAATGTCGACATGTGGTGATAAAAGTGTAAGAAACCGATTTGTTGGATAGATTTACCATTCCAGACTAAAATAAACGTATCTAACCATTCCCAGACCTTTGATAAAGTGAATAAAATTGATACAAAACGATACCAGTCTGGGACCGGATTACATAAATAACCATCTAAATCGGTAAACTCATCACGTGAAAAGAGTAAATAAATAGTTGATCCACAAGCAATTGCGGAAAAAATGCAAAGTGAAAAAAAATGCACAAATTCAATTTTTTTTTGCAATTTTGGATCACTCGGTTTGCATTTTGGAGCGACAAATTTGATTAAAAGTACGAAAAGTAATGATGCAATCCATGTTAATGACCATGTAACAGCTGGGCCGTATACAACACGTTCACCGGTGAATGGCATATCAAATTCGAGAGTTTCCATAGTCATTCTCCAATAAGGACCGGTATATTTGGAGACATAATCACCGTAGACGAAACCTCCTTCCGTAACAGACATTGAGCAAGCTAGTTATAATTGTTGAAGGGGTTGAAAAGCGATCAAATTGAAGCGAATTAATGGGGGAAATTTGGATTATTTGGGGGAAAATGTGCGAAATTTCGGGAATAAAATTTGATGAGTGGGTCGCAAAGTTGATATTGGCCTATAACGGGTATAATATCTCTTAATAAAGAGGAAATGGGAACAGAACATGATGAGATTACTTCAACAAGGGAGAAATGAAGATATACTACTATACTACCCCACAAAACAAAATTGAAATTAAAGGGGAATTTTAGGCGGGGTTTTTTGGGATGAAATATGGAACAAGTAGGGGTTAAAAGTGGGGAAAAATATAATATATACATTTGTAGTTATAGCGGAAGTTGCTGCGGAGTACTGGTGAAGGTAGAGGTGCATGAAAATGATGAAAAATTATTTTTTATTATCAAAAAAATCACTTTTCAATTAAACTTTTCAACTCAAAGGGTCCAATTGGAAAAGACTGAAATTTTGTGGTATATTGGAGATACATAAGCATGATGGCGGTGTTAGAAATTAAACCCGGAAGGAATTGATCAGATGGGGGAATATAATAACAGTATGGGCCTATTTAATTAATGGATAATGAAATTATGGAAAGTAATATGGGAAAAAGTCGTTTTTAAACGCCAAGATGGGGATATGTGGGTAGATATGCGGACTCTATCGGAAGTGGTGTAAAATATAACCTGATGGGCCATTATATAATACCGTTTTGGTTAAACTCAATGACAAAAAATGCCAGAACTCATTATGTGAAATATGGGGTGCGAAAATGAAGGCCAGTATACGGATATGTTTTGAACCATCCGGTACGTAATGTTAAGTATGGGTTAGTTTACTAATATTGTATGAAGTGGGGTACCCAGATGATGCGTTTTGAAGAACAAATTGAGAAGTTTAATTTGCTTTTTTTTTTGAACAAATTTTTTCAAAAAATGGATTGTGAAAAAAAAAAATTCAAAACAAAAAAAAACCAAATTTGACTTTTTTTTCAAAACCATACCCGAAAATTCAAATCTTTCCCCTACTGCGCGGACTTCCTATACCAGCTCGGAATTACGAACTCATTCCTATTACACCCTCATCTGATAGTACTTCCCCTTGAATTAGCACCATTTAACCAAGAAAATTTACAATTTCTTCACAAATTGCCCAAAAATTGCCCAGTTTCGGATTGTTTCGCGCTTGGAAAGCCACACCCCACTCGCCTCCTTCCAATATCAAATCTACCCTGTATTACGATATAATTTAAATAATATGGATATTCAACCCATTCATAACCTTGACCTATCATCAAATTATAACGAAATAGTTCAATTGTTAACAAAAACGATCAAAACGGCGCCAATATTTAATTTTTTTCAAATTAATTCATTCCATTTGTTTCAAAATTCAGACCTATATCAACATCTTACGGAATCATTTACGCCTAGATTATATGGAATTGATTCAAATAATCTATCTCCCCCCGTACAGCTCTCAAAGGGCCTACAACTAACCTTTTTTCAAATTTTTTTGATTTGGGCCAACGAAATCTACCCCACTCTATCCCCAACCCCGACAAGACCCCCTCCTATTACTGCCAAACCGTCTGACCCAAAGCTTTTTGAGGATGATAAATACCAATTACCTCAACATGATATTTATCACTATTTCCATCACTTTTTGAACCAATTATATCTCATTGAAAGCTCTCTATTGCAAGAAAGACTTCTCCAGATTGAATCTGTTATTAACGCATACATTACATCACATCCTGGTAAATATAATACCAACGGAGGTACTGTCGATGATGATAATGATATGTCTGATATTGCTCACGTTAAAGAAACAATGAATGATGAAAATAGTACTGCTGTTGATAATAGTGAAAATGCAACCGCTCAAACAAACCCGCCCGCAGCTAATCAAAATCCTCAAATTAATCACCACACTCATACATTCCCATCCCCATATCCAACCCTCCCAACAATTAATCATTTTCTACTCCCATGGTCTTCGTCGGTATCTCGATTATCGACCCCTGTGTTAAATTTGAAGATTGAAGATCTCTTGCAAGCTCGACAATCTATTATTGTATCTCAATTTACAGAATTTGCTTTTCATTTGTGGAACTCACCATTAGATTATTTTAACCAAATTGATATATTTAAATCACGTTGTGGGGGATTAACGGGGGATCAAATTGAACACAGAAATAATGAAAATGCGCAAAGTGAACAGAATGAACAGAATGAACAGAACGAAACAAAAAATGTAAGCAAATTAACTGTTCAATCAAAAGATCTTGCATACTTAATCAAGACATCATTTCTTCCAACTGAAATTGATACTCATTCTGATTATTTAATTACTCGCGACCCAACTCTTTCTGATGAAGTCTTCCATGAAGTTAAAACGACAATCCCTGTCGTTAGAGATCTCTTAATCCCTGTTATTATTTCACTAAGCAAAACCACACCAGGAAGTAGTAGTGGCAGTAGCAGTGGCAGTAGCAGTGGCAGCACTGAAAAGAAAAAACAACTCCAATTTTTTTGGAAAGAAATCAACACAAATTTTCTCTCTCCAATTAACCTCGCACGTTTACCAGTCCATCTTTATCGTTATATTTACACCTCAAATGATTCAAAACCACTTTTTACTGAATCTTCACTTGGTACTTTGGCAAATTGGCGTAAACAATTTGTTGCAACTTTTACAAAATTTCAACGATTTAATTTATTTACTGAATGTGTTGAAGGCTACGCCAAAGTATACACAGAAATTCAAAATTCTTTCCTAAATTTAAATTTTAATTACCATCAAATATATATTAGCCTAAGTCATGATATTAAAACAGTTGCATTGAATAACCAACCATGGCGTTTGGATTTGGTATGTACATGCGGTAGCGATGGTTGCAGCCTAACATCCCCCACAGATAAGACCGCCCAAACTCTCCCGTCATCTCCACAACGTATCTTTAACCCGTACTACCGCCATAATCATATCGTTAGTCAATTATTGCCTTTAATTCTCTCCCAAGGACTAACTGATGGAAATATCACTACTGGCTCCCAACCAAACTCCCTTTCTCTTGAAAAGATAACTTGCCCTGTTGTGTATATTTTTGTTGAATTATATCTCAATGCGTTACGTTCACTTCGTACTAATCTCTTACAATTAGTTGGTTCTTTTGATCTGGATACCACAAAGGTCCTAGATATGCTCATTGTGATATATTTACATTTAGTCTACTCAAATGCATCAGCAAATGAATTCTCAACAGCATTGCTCACACCAGACAGTGCTAAAACTTTACATAATAATGATCAAAATGAACAACATGAACAACATGATGTCCCAAAAAATACAACCACAAGCCCGCTCGCAGATTCATTTCAGCCCGACCTTATTCTCTCTTTACTAACCCCAGTTTCACCAACTCTCGGTGATTCCCTTGATCCTCTTCTAACATATGCTGCTCAACCTGCATTTCAACTCGTCCAATCACCGATGACTTTGTTATTCGCTGGGTTACTACCACTTTTTCAAAAAGATGTCATCGTTTCGACTCTTGGCTCACAGCTTTCCCTACGTATTTCTCAAACTAACTCCCCCATTACTCCAAGTGATCAATCTGATGCTGGGACCCAGCAAGGATCAAACTTGTGGTATTTTCATGAAAAAACTACTTTTTGGGTCCCATTAATCTATCTCACTTCGTTATTAATACGCTATAAATACATTTCATATCAATCAATATTATTCTATATCGATCCAAATGGGACCTCACTGACGTCATTAAGTCAAAAATATAATGCCATTCAACAAGGGGTGAAAAAGGTTATTACTAAAATGAGTTCTATCTCGTTGTCCGGCTCATCAAATGAGCTCTCGCTTGACACAAAACTCCTCGCCCAACTCGATTCATTTGATGCATTAGTATTTACGCAAAACACACCCGGTCAATTAGGCCCATCATTACCTCAAACTGTTACTGAAAGAACTTCTGAACCAATTTTATTAATCTTTTCTACTTGTTTTGCGTTACACTCTTATGACTATATTTTAAATCTTTTTTTTAACTTTACCAATATTCATCTCGAACGTCATTACTTATTATCCGGTAGTGGTTACCAAACAGCAGAACAATTATCTGTAATGGGTTTACAACGTAGTGTTTCATATACTGTGCCTTATTCTTTAGATTATGATAAATACTTCGCACAGATTTTGTCTTCTGAGTGTCATTACGAAAGACCATTTAATGTCACAAAGAACCCATGGACAACCCCTAACAAGAAAGAATGTACTGAATCTGAACGTGTTATCGCTGCATATCCATTTTTGCCGTTATATAATCGTAGTAATGATCAACTATTGTTGCAAATATTAGAACCACAATGGCTCGAGGAGCAAACCAACAAGCCAGACAGCCACGACAAACAAAATGCCAACAGTGACGGTGGCCTGTCTTCAAAAATGACAGATGACGATGATGATCTCATGGCAATGATGATGATGATGGGCGGCGGTGGCTCTATGGACGGTGATGATGAACAAGATGGTAGTGATATCACCAAAAAGCAAACTTTATCAACACATCTACCTTACTACCCATATCTAACTCTCAATCCTCTTTCCATCCCTCTCCAAACTGAAAATGATTCCGTTGTAAATGGAAAAGTGTTGAAAACTGCAATTCATGATCTTGATATGTTATATTTACAACTCGCCCAATGTGGCGATTTAGTTGTCTTATTTAACCACGAATCCATCGAACGTCACACACCGTTTTATCTCAATATTCCACCAGCAACAACTCAAATACGTACTCAAACTGATGGCACCGCTTCTTCTAACGCTATGAACGATGGGCAAAACGCGACCAAAGAAAAAGAATACCAGCAAGAATGTACACAATATCATCGCCTTGGTTTACAAGCTCAACAACTCCCCCATCGTTATTTAACACCACAATTATATCGACAAACTACGGGGTTATTTACCCCTCAAATTGCTACAAACAACCCCTTTGTAAACACTTTGATAATGAGATTACAAGGGTTTTTAATGGTTTCAAAACCGCTCACTTTACACTTAACTCAGCACTATATAAAACCATCAAGTGGACCATTTACTCATGAACCAACATTGTCCCTCGAAACAACAAAAATGGTCTTTCAACAATTATTAGCATTATTATCACCACTAAAGGGATATTTAAGCATTTCAATGAATTTGTTTCACGAAACATGTCAATTTATTAACTTATTATTACATCATATTCGCGCTCTTCTTTTGATTAATCCCACTGAACAAAACCCACCCTCAAGACAAACTCGCCAAACGACTTTATCATATGCATCTTCAATTCACAAGAATCCTTTATCTTTATATAATATTAACCCTATGAATTCTGGTAAAAAACTTGATAGATATGATGATCGATATGATGACCAATATGGTGAAGAATCAACTCGCTCGAATTCAATTAATCTTTATGAAATCTTTACTATTATTTCATTTATTATTTTCCCAGCACATACACAACTACCTGGTTCAGTTGTTAATAACAATGCATTATGGTCCATTTTACAACATTTTGATTATTCTGACCGTTTCGCACTTTATTCTATTCAGGAGCAACATAAAGCTCAGTCTTCTCTCTTTTCTACTTTATACGAACAATTTTGTCTTACCCAATACGTCCAACGTACTAAATATTGCCGTAAACGTTTAGCCAACGATAATGTCCAAGAAGTTTCCATTATGGCTTCAAAATTTATGTTACCGGCTCCAACAATTGCTCTGGAATTATTGGTCGAAAATTTAAAAAATTTTCCAAATTTTGCGCAGCCCATGTTAGAACTATGCGCAAATTGCTCTCCAATTATTCATGATATATTAACCTACCTCATAACCCAAAATATTTATACACTTTTTAATCAACAACAATCACATAATTCCGCTTTTGATGTTACTATGAATACCAGTACAGTTGATAAACTCTCTCAATTTTATGTCTCATTATATTCCCAATATCCCTCCGTCGTCGATATTTACCCATATATTGACATGTTATTAATTTTTAGTCATAAATCCAAATTAACTGTATCTAATGTTATTACGAATCTATTTCAAACTACTAGTAATATCCCATTAGATGAAGATGTTCAAATTGATAAAATAAAATATCAAACCTCTTCATTTTTTCTCTCGTATTTATCTCAATCAACTACATTTACATTTGAAAAAGCTGCCCAAAATACAGCTTTAGTAACAGCGTTATTTCATCATTATAATGCGCCATATAGTTATATTATTAACCCAAGAGAGCCCAAGACTATCCTCCCAGATTACACAAATGTTTCCTTCCTCAAAACATTCCACACACCAACCCCGTTAACTACAACAAATGTATATATTAACCCTATTAATCAATATACCTCTAACATTCCCATTTTTGGCGACTCTAATCTCAAATCCGGACAACAAAACAATTCTAAAAGTGTTTCTGCGAGTTCTCTTCACATCATTCCTCCACGTCGTAATATTCAATTTCATAACATCGCACATATCCACCCTACTTCTGCTAATACTATCTCTTACTCATCTCGTACTTTCTTACACTATAACCAACTCCACTCTGCCTTAACCTTTCCAACATTACTCACTTCCCCCCCACACTCTCATCTCAACCTCACACAACCAAATCCTCTCATCCCATACCGTATAATTCATACCCCGTCCCAAAACAAAAAAAATCAAACCAAACAGGACTTAACCACACCGAGCTTGTATGGGTCCTCATTGTTATTCCCTCCCCAGGCATTGCCTTTGTCCACTGCTTTAACCAATTTTGGTCTTATTTATACATTACTATTACAACAAATATCAATTTATAACGCTATTTTACCAACCACTACCTCAGATTCATACTCAGCTCATTTAACTTTGGTCGATAAGTATTTTAATAATATTTATTCACTTCGACAATTCCTAAGCTTTTACTCCGATTTTTCACAAGTTTTAACGTTTTCACCAAATCGTAAATTTTCAATTGTTAAAACTATTCATGAATTATATTTACAGCACAAAGTTGATAATTTGGGTCTTATTTTACATGTTTATAGAAATGTCATGTACAAATACCCACAAGTCCTACAATACTCAATCGTAATGCCATCTGCTATGAAAGAATGCAATGTTGTAAATACGTTATCAAAACAACAACGTGAATATCTACAAGCGATTCATTTATATCAAGGATTTTTAATGAATTTTGATCATCAAAATACCAATGATCAATCTCATTTTTCTGTCTCATCTGTCCAAACTGCTTCAAAACAATTATTAAACCTCAATTCGTCTATAATTAAACATATCCCAACATCTTTTGTTCATTTTATTGACTTGTATTATAATAACTACTTATATGCTCGCCAACACGATGAGGTCTCAACAACCATTGATTTCATCAAAACAACCCTTTTGTCTCCTCCCCCTCCGCAGCAATCATCCCCATCATATACCAATTTCAACCTCCCACCTAAACAACTCCCCTCAACTCTCAATGGCCTCATCCCGGTCCATTTTGTTCATATTTTTGCATTTTTTTGGTACCACCATGCCCCACATATCCACCATGAAGTCCCGTTCTTAGTCCCATCATTAGCTTCTCTTCAACAACACGAGATTAACACCGCTACCCGACAAGTTACTTCTGATATAGGAGTTACAGAAGAAGGGCAGAACATGGATCAAACCCCAACCCAACCAAAACCTCTCCATATTCAGCATCGTTCCAGACTCTTAAAGACTGCTGAAATTGCTTCTGGTCTTTACAGACCATTGTTGACTCAACTTGTCAATAAGAGAAGTGAATTGGCAAAGGTTATATTAGAATTCTCTAATGACGCTCAAAATAACAATAACAAACCCCATACTACCCTTACACCCTCTCAAATTCAGGCAAAAATAGAAGCAGAGTTTGAATATGACATTGTTGATGGGCAAATCACTGAATGTATGCAACAAATTGAGAACCAAATCAATTTATTCTTACAAACTCGTCACCACTTCAACACCATGTCAGCTATTCCCTTCCCCCAAACTTTCAAAGCATCAATCCGTATAGATCCGACCAATAAGGCAATTGATAAATCTGGAAGCGTTAGTCCGCAAATTGAGCAAGATGATAAAAAACATAAATTGGGTGAAAATCAGGAGAAGAAAATTGAAACAGATGACAAAAATGTTGAAAACGTTGAGGATATCGAAAATGATGATAAATCAATCGAAGATGGTCATGAACTAGAAAATATCTTGGTTGAAAAATCACCTGTTGAACCTCTCACCCCCACCGCAATGACTGATCAAGATTCAACAATGGGTGGCATTGACACCACTCAACTCTCGCCTTTACCTGAAGCTCAATCTTTACTTAATACTGAAAAGGATATGATCATTGAACCAAGTAATCAAATTGATGTCCCACCAACTCCACAATTCGAAATTATTGTCCTCAATTCTCGCTCAGATTTTGACAACTTGCGTCCTGCCCAACAAATTGAATTCCTTTCTCTTCCCCATAACGTTGTATTCACTAATCTTTTTACCACTACTTTACTTACTTCAGCTATCCTTCCTAGAATAATTCTTTCAAGTACTGATGCATATTATTGCGCTCATTTCATTCATTCCTTACGCAAATCAAAATTTCTTGGATTTTCTTTTGTTCATTTCATGGACTCATGTCTTACCCAATTAGATATCCTCCTTACATCTGCTACTAAAAATGAATCACAACGTATTGCTATTTTTTTCAATGAACTATTCTACTTTGCACCAGCTTTACATCTTGGGGTTAAAAACCCCTTCACACAAACTTGGTTCCCCGCTCCAAAGTCTACTTCGTCTTCTGATAACCGACAATCCCCCCCAATTAATACTAACATCACTACTTCCGCTATTGTTTCTGAAATGCGGTCTGAATTTGCCTCCTTCCCACTCACTGGTTTGTTTGACCCAGTATTACTTGCCCCACCACCACCACTACAATCACCTCAGAGCAAACCATTACATTCAAATGGTCGTATCAATATTAACAACATTTTGCACCTTGTTAAAAAATGGTATTCTCGCGTTCGAGGCCTTGTTTTGACCCATTGTGATGACTTAATTAAGACATTTTCCACAACACCTGACCCAAATATTAAAAATAACACATATACTACACCAGACCTCACTGATAATGAACGTTTTACCCTCCGTGAATGTAAAGAAAAGATTATTTTATCATGGTTGGTTGTTTTGTCCAAATTTGGGGATATCTTCCCGCTCTTTTCTGATTTAGGTGCTCAAATTTTGACAAAACTGCAAGCCTTATTGGCTCTTTATGATCCCCGTAAAGGTCCCCAAACAGCGACAAATACATCGAGTCAAATGTATTCCGTTTTAAATAGCGTAACTAATATGCTCAATGCGCAACAACGTCAATCTATGTGGTTTATGGTCCCCGATATGAATAAAGGTAGTACCATTGATGACAAAAATAAAGACAATAAAGAAAAAGACAAAAGAACTGCACCCCCAGCCGAAGATGTCGCAAAAACACCCGTTTCATCGCTACCTCCAAAAACCTCCCCAATGTCATCAAACATTACCTCTAACACCCCAACTGTCGCTGTTGGTGGCAATTACCCATTCAGATCGAGCGAGAAATCACAAAAGAACCCCGAAGATGACAAAAAATCCCTCCCGAAGGAATTTGAAAAAAAGACCGCTTTTCGTGATAATAAAATTACAACCGAAGCTCCGCTATCTGAAGGAAAAGGACTCAATCCTGCTATCCCAACTAAGACAATTACCACAATCGGTACTGCTGTGATCGGATCAACCCAATCTAAACCTGGGTTTAAAACGGAAAAAAATGAAAGTAAAATTGCCTCAAGCACAAATGCTGCCCCAATTTTCACCAAAATGGAAAAACAAACTGAAAAATCTGACCTATCAAAGCCTTTAGGTTCTTCACATCTCAATATCACTTCTTCAGCAATCACTCATGGCGGCGTAAATCCTCTAAAACGCAAACAGCCCGAATCAAGCCCGCCCATTCCCTTACAACAACACCAAACTCACACTCAAAATCCCACTGCGTCAACCCCACTTCATGCTTCGAGAATGCCAAAGCCTTTAAATTTGCCGCCACTTCCATCTGTTGCCGCTGAGACGAGTGATACAGGTGCAACAAAGGGTGAAAATGATGATGACGGGGAAGACAATGACGGGGAACAACAACAAATTGGGTCAAGCACTGGATACTCACGTGGTAGATATCAACAGAACAAAAACAGCAGACGTTTTGACAATCAAAATGTTGATCAAGATGATCGTCGCCGTCATCATTACAACCCCCGCCAGCCAAGGCACTAAATCGTTCGGAAACATTTCCTACTGTTGTATTGAGCAATTCAGAACATCGTTTTTGATATCAATTTATTTGCTACCAAGAAAAAAAATAACACCATGCAGACCCCAATTGAGTTTGTGCTCTCTGGTGAAGTATGCATTCGGTTTAGCATCAACCATGATGTGTTTTATCCATCAATAACCTGCCATTTACTATTTATTCGTTTTTATTTACTTTGGACAAGATAATAAAATAAAGTGTGTGTTTTGTTTTGCGAGAGCTTTTCAAAGAAAAAAGCTACCTATTTCGGTGGGTTTAGATGAAGGAAAACAATAAAGGGTTTTTGTTTGATATGATTAATGAATAAACACCTGGGTTTTTTGAAATTGTTTTTTTTTTGTTGCCAAAGTGCACCAAATCGTGTGAATTCATTATAATATGGTTAATATCCTGGTGAAAGATGTTAAACCCAATCGAATACAGCTTGAAGTTCAATCTAATCGGGTTTATTGGGGGAAATATCAACAGTTAAAGAGAATGTGTGCATATTTGCTCGTTTAACAATTTGAAAAAAAGAACAAGTCTGTAAAATGGGGGTATAATTTATGTAATGTGTAATTCAATAAAAATAGTAAATACAAAATAGTTCAATATGGTTGATAAGCTGTATTGCGTAAACACATGAGAATAATAAGTAAATAAATAAATAAAAAGCGTTAGTAATGCTTAAAATGCGAAATTTCTGAATACAAAACTCACTACATTCACTCTCCACATCTCATACATTCCGTTTTGTGTTTGTTGCGTGTTTTTGGTTGTGGCAATTTTGTTTATTGTTGATCAAAGTCGAAAAAAAATCCGTTTGGACTTTTATCAATTTGGTCTTGAAATATCACAACTTCATGATCACCATACGATAAATACCCCTTTAACCATTCTTTAAGTCCTTGATTTGGGTCATTACTTGGATTTATGATATTATTTTCTGGGTTGGGAGTTTTTTCAACATTTTTAACATTTTTAACATTTTCATCATTTTTAACATTTCTCTGAATTTTTTGCAATAACCCAGGTGAGATAATATGACTGGATAGCTTTCTAGGCAATTTATTTTCACTATGTTGATAAAATTCATTAAATACCTTCATTCTATTCAAGTATTCATATAAATACCCCCTAAATGACCGTAAAACTACACCATTTTGATCTCCGTTATTCACAATCTCCCTGCACCCCTGTTGGCCTTGCTCGAGTTGGTTCATAACTCCAGGCTTGGAGACCCCGAGGTCATCAATTTGATCAAGGTTTTGAGTATTATAACCATTATCAAGAGGAATTATCGAGTTTGCCTGAAGTTGGAGTAAAAAATCATTAAAATTATTATAATGACTTTGAGTAGCTTCACATCCATTCGTGAATGTATTAAAATCCCATAAATTTACATTCAACCATGCAAAGAGTTCAATTGGGTTGAAGATGTAGGGGAAGATTAGGCCCCGGATAATAGTTTCCATGCGATAGTCCGAACTAATAACCCCATTCCCAGACCAACCAGTAGAAACGTGAAGAAGGGGATGGGAATGATGTGTTAGGAGGGTTTGAGAGGGTTGAGTGTGGGGGTTATTTTTGGAGCCATTACAATACTGTTCAATTTGGGCATCAGATAATGTAAGATACGATTGATGACGGGATAAAATAGACGACGTGACGGCATTAATCTGATAACTATAGTTATCATTTGAAAGGGGTAAATGGGATGTTTCAGGGAGGTTCCCAGATTTTTCTGAGGAATTATTTCCAGAACTATTTCCAGAACTATTTCGGCAAAAATTCAAACCCTTCATCCCATATTCTGACGCTAATTTAAGCAACCCAGACCCAACAGCTCCAAAAGCAACATGTTTAAGTCCATCATGAAGATTTTGTAGATCGGGTAGTGATAGTTGACCGGGGATTGGCAAAAAATATTGAGAAATGGTCTTTGAAATAAGGTCGAAATCCGTGATGATGTTTAAAATATTGTCAAAAAAATGACGTTGTTTATAATATTCTATCGCTCTGTCGATCTGTAAGGGGGTGTATTCGCTAGAAGTGAGGTTGAATGAAAGAGATGATGGGATTGGGGTGGGTGGGGTGTGGAAGGAAGGGGAGAAGAGGTGGTTGGTTGGGTTATTCTTGTCGCAAATTTTGGAACAATTATTTTGATCATTATTTTGCCCCGAAAATCCCTTCCAATAATCATCAAGAAGGAAAAATATTTGTGATCTAACACGTCTTGATGTTACCGAAGGATCAATTCCAAAAGTAAGCGAATAAGCCATCTGCATTTTAGTGCGTAGATGTGTTCCGTAGTTTGTACGAGTATATTTAGATACTACATGTGAAAATAAAGTGACTTTTTCCGCATGAATTTGCACTTTTCTCAACGAATCGAGGCCATTTTGGGTTAAATCAGGCATAGGATTGTTTATAGCGTTATTTCGGTGGGGATGGGCCGATTCTGTGGTGGTACGACAAAGAAGTGGGGCAGGGGAAGTGGTTGGAGAAAAAAGGGGTGGAATTGGGGGTAAGGCGTGAATAGGGTAGGAGTTATAAACATGTGACATTTTATCACCTGGATTTGTATTTTGGTAAACAAAAACAGTAGTTTTGGGGGGCTTTTGAACATTTTTGGAGTTTAAGTTTGAGTTTGGGGGATTATTTTGTACATTTTCGGAATTTTGAACAACAACCTGCGAAGTATTTTGGAAATGTTGTTCAAGTCGAATTTTGCTTAAAAACTTGGTTCGAATTGGCCCTTTTTGATACTCATCTTGGCTATCATCATCCTTATCATCATCCTTATCATCCTCATCATCCTCATCATCAAGGTTTGAATAACCATTTGGATAACCAACAAGAGTATTTGGACGGTGTCGAATCATGATATGTTCTAATTGAGTCAAATGTCGTTGATTTTGTATTAAATTTAATTTTAAATTTTCCCCAAAATTATCATCATTATCCCCCAATTTCCCAACAAAAGCCCCCCTAAATTCGTAAACACATAGTTGTGCAATCCTAACAGCATAGCTCTGCGATATAGCACCAGAAATGGCAAGGATAAGCCCATTAACAACTAAATTACAATTATCAATAATATGCTGACATCTTTTATTAACCAAGTCAAGGGAAATGAGCTCGTTATTACGATTAGTATGAGATACGCCATTTTTTATATCTTGAGCGGGGTTTGGAGGAGAATTGGAGGGAGAACGTGGTTCATTTAAGTCAATTGGTTCATTTTCTGATACATTGTGGCCATTATCAGAATCGTTCGTACCATTCCCACTACCACTACCACTACCCTCCCAAAGCACTCCACATCTCCCATCTTCCCTCCCCCCACATCTATCAACTTTCCCAACAATAAACTGCTCAATTTTCGCAACCAAATATGCATTGCTACTATTAGTTACCCCCGTATGTTCATGGTGATAAAAGTGCGCTTGTTTACCGCTAGGGACCTTATCATGAGCGATAGCAAGGCGATATTTTGCGTCAATACCATCATGAAAGTCTTCTGGGTTCAATTCCTGGATAGTTTTGACGATTAATGGGATGATAAGGGGGACAAGATCGTAATGAGCGGTTAGATTTAACGTTAATACTGTACCGTGGTAGTCAATTTCGTAGGATACACGAGCAACGACGAATTTTGCAAGGGCTTGACGTAGTTTTGAGCGTAGAGCTCTGATAAATAAGGAAAATTGAAAGCTGGATATAGTATGAGTATACTGAAGAGTAGATGGGAGAGATGAGAAGGGGAGGGAGGTGAGGGATGATGGTGAGGGGGTCTTTTTTGGGGTTAGGAATGGGATTTGAAGGGAAAGGGTACAAACTGGGGTTTGTATCGATGGGGTAAAGAGATACCATAGATCAATTGGGGGTGAATAGTCTTTAAGATATGAATCTATACGATTTTGGGTTATTGAGGGGGTATGGGAGGTGTTGTGGAGAGAAAGTGACACTTTTTTGTCGGAAGATTTTTCTGAAATGTTTTCATCTGAGTGAGCTGGGCCAAAACAAGGAGAATTTTCCCCAGTCGCTTGGAAATATTCAAGAGGAAGAGGAACTGGGAGGTATGAAGGTTGAGTCCAATATTCTAATAATTTCTGATTTGAAAATATTTTTTTTGGATTTACGAGGGTTGTTTGGGGATCAACAGTGAAAGAAGTGGATTGAAGGGAGTTGTTTAGCTCCTTTTGAGGGTCAAAAGTGGTGGTTTGATGGTCTAAAGTGGCTTGTAGAGGGTTATTTTGGGTATTTTGGGTATTTTCGGGGTCAGATGCGGCTGATTGATGCTCTTCGAGTGAATAATTTGAAGTAGGGATGTCACTTAAGGTAGGAAGCTTCGTAGTGGTTTGGATTTCTTGGAGGGATGTAAAAAAAGTATCGTTTTTCTTTTTGATTATTGTTTTGAACTCGGTTAATATTTTTGGATCTAAAAACGAAATTTGTTTGGGATTTTGATCACATTGATCACATTGATCACTTTTATTCACATGTTTATCATCAATATCAATACCATATCTATCAAAAATAAAAGCCTTAATAGAAGATACTAATTTTGTTGTATTAGGGGGACTGTATAATATGCTATATGAATTCGGATCAGTTTTTTGAATAAAAGGTGACATTTTGGGGTGAAATTGGGAGAAACTTAAGCCAAATTTGTTTTCTCTTTTTGGATCAGAAATACAAATTGGCCAAGATGAAATTGATGGGGGGAATTTGTGTTGAATTTTTGGGGAGTTTTGGTGGTCAGATAAATGTGTTGGGGGTGATGTAGGGGATGACGGAGAGGTAATTTGAGAATATATATCGTAGGCGGTATCCATTGTTGTGGGAATATCAGCGCGAGTTGGTATGTATGGGTTGGGGATGTCGATTGAGAAAAATGTCGAAGCATTTTGTTCAACATCATGTTGACAATTTTCATTGTTCTTATCATCACGTCGAACAGCCTTCATCCCATCACCATCAACCCCACCAACCCCATCCCCTCCATTCCGACGAACCCTCCCAATATCATCATAATTAATCCCGCTTTGAAAATAATTTAGCAAAGAAATATCAGTTTCATATCCAGCGTAAGAAAATAAGCACGAAAAATCGTATTTCCATTTTTTTTCCAAAAAAACTGAATTTAGATCAACTTGATCGATATCGGTGAGATCAACAGGGCTACGATATAATGGTCCGTTATAGGAGCTATTGGGGGTATTATTGATGGTATCTTCGAAAAGGGATTGGTTGGAGGGGAGAAAGGGGATGTTTTGAGTCGAATTGATTGTGAAGCTGATTATTCCGGCATCATTTTTGTCACCATTTTCACCATTTTCACCATTTTCACCATTTTCCCTTATTTTCCTATCCTTCAAATCATATTTAATCGGTAATCTAACTTTCCCCTCCAAAATACCCCTATCAATGGGGCCCACAGCACATAATCTGCCATCATATTCAGCTTCCTTTGCAACAATAATAACTATGGAGTTTTCTGGGGTCAAAAGCGCCACGACGGATGCAAGAACGTCAAAATTGATATCCCTATCTCTAACATCATGAAAAATCATCACAATGTCTTCAATTGAATAACAACTTTCAAGCGATTCGGAGAGAGAACGGGATAGTTGTAGGGGATCATGTGGTTCAAAACAAAAATTAAAATCAAAATCGGATAATTCAAATAAATTCTTACTATAATTGCATATTTCGAGCTGTGAGGGGGTAAAATTATGCCCAATAGAAAGGTGTTGATTTTTTATATCGAGTGGAGCGGTTTGGGGTGGGGTTGGGGGAGTTAGGATGTGCGGGAGGAGAAAGAAATGGAGGTAAGAGTATATTATACGCAGTATATCAGAAACATGTAGTATCCCAACCGCAGTAAGTGAAATGTCAATAGATATTGATGAGTATCCTGTACCATTACGGTAGCTTGAATGGATACCATTCATGATAATAAAACCACTTTTTTGCAAAAAAAAAGATAAACTATTTTCGTGGCGTTGGTTTAAGAGTCTACAGATGGTTAAGTAAGCCAACCGTAATGTAGATTTAGAGCTTTCGAGAGGGGTCGACTGGTTTTTCGCATTTTTTGAGAAGAATTCGGTGTCAGAAGAAGGCAATGTCCAGATTAGATTGATCATACGGGTATTATTAATAGGTGCAAATTCAAATATTTTACCATTATGTTTAAGAAGAGGATGGGGCTTAAAAGGCAATTTTAAGTTTTGAAGCGAATTTAACAAAATGTTTTTTTGTGAGGTTTGATTTTTATTTTTAATTTGTTCGGAATTATTTTTGTTGTTCATGTTGTCAGTACAAATTTCAAACTTTTCCTTTTCTCCTTCAAAATTGATATTTCTATCATATCCATCAATATCTACTCGGAAACCAATTCTTTTCATCATTTCTTCATAATCACATCTTGGAAAATAATTTTCAAGTTGAAAATTATTAAAATTGTGATTATTTTGGTCATTTTTATTTTGTTCAAAATTGCTTGGTTTAATTTTTTCAAAATTAATTTTGGTCGCATTTTGAACTTCATCGAGTGGATGGTTTGAAACAATAACCAACTGCATACGATCCGAGGTATAAAAAGCAGAATGAAACGCCATAGTGGCTTCACGTAGATACAATTGAGATGGCAGGAGTTCAGGTGATTGCGCATTGTTGCGATTATTTTCTTCTTTTTTGTTCTTCTCCATACCCTCCCCACCGTCCTCCAATAAATACACCGGGTAGCTACGCGTTGGGTCAATATTAGATAGATAATACTTCATTGTATAGTGGTTCCCGGTATGAAAATAATGATATGGATGTGTTTCCCTAAAACTATTCCTACTAATCGCTAACAACCGTCTCCCATCATTCTGTATATTCCTTACATGTTCGTTATTCACAGCATTAATTTCCCGGGATATACCGGCGGGGGAGAATAAGGGAGATGAAAAAAACTCGGAAAAAATTGGTAAAATTGTGAAAAAGCCGGTGGAATTTACCTTAAAATAAAAATTTGTGTATTGACTTCCAGTGCTAGCATTACAGCGTCCTGAGTATTTATTAATCATATTTTTATAGGTGTTTTCTATCGGGTATGACTTTGAACCGAGGAAACAGAAGTGCTCACAGCTGTGAGCTAAACCGTAAATTTCTTTTGACTTTTCAACTTTTTTCAAAATTTGGTTCTTTTCGTTTTTTTCGTTTTTTTCGGTTTTTTCATTGCAATTGTTTTGGCCAATTCCTTCAACCTTTTCTAAATTTCCATTTTCGAATAAATACGCATCACATTCGTTCCCAATATTAACTCTTAAACACACTGCGGATGCTTCTATCGACGGATCATGCACAAGTATACATTTTAGACCATTTTTTAGGGTAATGTATCGATATTTGGAATTATCCCCAACAGGAACGATGAGATCTTGGACAATACCAGGGAGAGTACTTCTATTTGGTACTTTTGGTCTGGAAATTGACAATTTTGACATCAGGATGGGGGAAGGTTACTTTTGGGGGGGTCAATATGGAGGTTTAATACAATGAGATGCAAGTAGAATTTGTAGAGGGCCCTCTCGTATAATGGATGTAATGATCAAGCTGCGATGGTCATTTTAACCGGGAAGTGTTGGGGGATTTGTGAAAAAAAATGGATTTTGGCTCATTCGGGGTAGAAGAGATAAATAACCAAGAGGAGGAATTTAAGAAGGGCAGAAATTTACAGAGCAAGTCGGAGATAAAGAAGGGAGAGAACTACAATTTTTCAAATTTCTATTTCTCCTTTTTTTGATTTCATAATTTTTTTGAGTCATAATTTTTTT
>Ga0256901_1000564_pt1 | contig 20799 bp, 21 predicted proteins | sample MC6MC0689MT_FD_190200 | JGI IMG/M metagenome (GOLD analysis project Ga0256901, IMG submission 190200) | Metatranscriptome of enriched soil aggregate microbial communities from Iowa State University, Ames, United States - MC6-MC0689-MT... | ecosystem: Environmental > Terrestrial > Soil >... | reverse complement strand
GCCGTAAGCCGATGCACCATGTGTCAACACATGCGTTGCGCGCGCTGTGAGGTGGCCTGGCGTATAAGGTGTGCCATTGGAGATACCATCAGTGTTGGCAAGCAGGCCAAAAGCGTTTGCGCCGAAGGTTTCAACGGTTGAGTCCGCGAGAATCACAGAACTGTCTTTCTCGGCATGTGCACCAAAGCTGCCCGAACCGGTTGTAACAATACTAACTGTGCCCTCGATAGTACTGGAGGAATAGGCATGAAGGCCATAGGCTCCGCTTCCGGACGTGCTGACCGAGGTGCCGGGGAGCAGGGTGACCCGTGCCGGGCCTGCGGAGGCATTGGTTTCGCCGGCCTGAATAGCGTGGGCCCGGTCTCCGCTTGTGACAACTGTTCCGAAGCCGGTGATATGGGCGCCGCGGACGGCATCGATGCCGCGACCACGAAAACCTGTTGTGCTGATCCGCGTTCCCTCCCAGGAGATCACACTGTCTGGTTCGGCTGCGAAAAGACCGGTAGCGCTGCTTCCCGAGGTGATGACCAGGCCATCGCGCGAGATGATGCTGCCGCCATCGGTGGCGTAAAGGCCGTAGCCATCGGTATTGGACAGGCTGGTGGCAACATTCGGCGTGACTGACAGGCTGTCACCGGCACCAGCTTTAATCTGCCCTGTCTGGGCAAAAGAGATAACGCCGAAAGTACAGTTTAGTAAACCGTACATTAGTAATGTTGTAATTGAATATTTAAGAGTATTAACATTCGATATGATCATAATACATCCCTCTAATATATTATAATCAAGAATATGCCACGGGTTTATATTTAATAGTAACGGTTTTAATTCTAATATTCACTTTCATTCATTGAATTAACAGCTTTTTATCCCGGCGCGCATGTAAAGCGACCCATGACTTGCGGGCGAATGCTGGCCGGACACTGCAACTGAACAGCTAAACCGCTGGTTTCTGTGGCGTCGGGACAGGTGAGTGCCATGCGTCGGCAGGGCCGTACTGCTGTTTGTGTGGCTGAACCGGACTGGCTTGCGCTGATTACAGGTGACTGGTGAAGTTTGCTGCCGGTCAGCTTCGTCCGATACGCATATTGCATGACACAGCTTGACACGGATCATTGCGGGCGCAGCGCTTATGACTGTGAGCAGAGGCGAGCCGTGATCGGATTTTAAGTGCTGAAAAGGCCAGGGACTGGGGTTTCGCTGATACAATGCAGCGTTTCGGACTTCGCGGCACGTGGGCAACTGTTCAGGTTGATGACCAGGCGGAGGAGGCCCTTGCTCTCGTTCGGGATTGGGCCCACGGGGGGGACGGGCTCTCCTCCGCACAGTCACAATGACATATTTTCAACAGACAGGGGGGCGCCGGTCTTGCGAGCGGGCCGGATGCAGGCGTCGTTGCGTCTCCGGCCATGGTCAGAGATGGCCGGAGACGCTGCCCCCGGTAACAGGCCTGTTCAGCGCACCGGGCAGGCTTTAGGTGTTAGTGTCGGATGCCGCGGTTGGGAAACGACGGAGAAACTCTTCTTCGTCACCGGAGGCAAGAAGCCCGGGCTGGGTTACCCATTGTTCGCGCTCGACTCTGCCACCAAACTGCAGCATGTGTTCAACCTCAGCAATATCAGCAGGGCTCCAGCTGGCAATCTGCGCGAAAGTCGTGATGCCCGCTTTATTGAGCAGCCCCTCATTGATTGGGCCAATGCCGATGAGACGTCTCAAATCGTCTTTGGCGGCCGGTAAATCCGCGGAGCCGCTGAATGCTGATGATCGTACGGAGAAGCGGTCGAGCTGCACCTTTTGCGCGCTGCACGTCCTGTTGCATGTCTCGAGTTCAGATTTGTACCGGTCACGATCGGTTTCAGCGGACGACAGTGCCTGACCAAGCTGAAACAGGCGATGTTTTGACCTGCCCCAGATGATCCAGCCGAGAAGCAGTCCAAGCAGTCCGGCACCGAGCATGTAAAGCCACATTTGGGTCAATAAATAGGTCATGATAAATCCTCGTTTAACTGTTAACGGTCATTCCACTGCAAGGTCACACGGCGGTTGTGCGCACGCGTGTCTGTGGTGGCATTGGAAACTGCGGGCTGCGTTTTCCCCTTTGCCTCAACCCGGATATTTGCCGCAGAAAGTCCACGGTCGGTCAGAATTTCACGCACGGCGAGCGCTCTTTGTCTGCTGAGCCAGCCATTGAGTTTATCGGAGCCGGTGCTGTCGGTATGACCCGTCACGGTCACGGTGCCTGTTCCGGCGCAGGGCGTCAGAGAGGCAGCGAATAAACCGAGCAGGTTGCGGTCCTGGGAGGCGACTGTGGAGGAGCCGGTATCAAACAAGATCGTGGTGCCCTGTTTAAGCCGCGCATCAACTGATGGGCATGAACCGGGCCGACGTGCTGATTTCTGGTTGTTCTGGCCGTTGCCGGACGGCAAGAGATTGCTCAGCCAGCCGGAAGGCAGATGGTCGCGCACTGTTCTGATCGTTGACGTGTCGCCATTGCCACTGATCAGAGACTGAGAACCACTGAGCACAAGCGTACCCGCATTGAGATTTTTAAGAGCGCTGATGCCGGTGGTAAACCGCGCGCCCCAGTCATCGGGCATAGGGGCATTCTTAACGCTCAGATTGTCGATTACCGGACCGCTCGCCGTGGCTTTCAGTGCGGTGAGCAGGAGTTGTTTCTGACCATCGTCTTCAACGTCGCCATTGGCAACCAACGTGTTATTGGGTCCCTTTGTGATGAGAAGACTGGCTGCAGGTGTTGTTGCTGCGCTGGCCTGTTCGGCGGTTTGAGGGCCCAGGATCTGAGTCTGCCACTGCGGGGATTGAGTGGCTGCCAGACTGATGACACTATCCGCTACGGATTGCTGCGTGGTCTGCCCTGTCAGCACGGTTCGATCCGGGCGCATAAGCAATGTTCCGGCATCGAGCAATCCCAGTGCGCCGATGGCTTCAGTGACGTTACTGAGCCGGGAATTCCCCTGGCCTGTAACGACCTCATTGTGGAAGGAAGGCGACAGTTTCTGTGTCACCGCACTGGTTAACCCGCCGAGACTGTCCGCACCAATCACACCGGCGACGGTGACGTCACCGTCGCTTTTTTTCTCAACGCTGACGAGTTCGTTTGTGCTGGATGCGTCAGGTACCCATAATCCATCTGCGGGTCCGAGTGCGCCCCATACCTGACGCGCAGTTTCCAGAGTGCGGGTTTTCGCCTCAGCGTTGGCCTGAGGGCCACGCAATAGAACGTTGCGACCATCGATGATGGCCTCGACGCCGGGACTGACAGGATTGAGGGCTTCAGTGGTGCGCTGCCGAATGTCAGTTTCGATCTGCGGCGCTTTCTTGGTAACAGCTGACCAGCCGAGAAAGGCTGCGCAGGCTGCCGAGACGAGCGTCAGGAATGCTTTCATAGGATATCTCCATACGCCTGCAAATGACGGTCAGCACCTGAGCAATGGAAAAATTATGATCACGACATGGATCAGTGACTACTAATGCAAACGTAATCAAAATACCATTATGGCTATCCGCCGATTATAAATGTAAAATTTTAACAAATATCATTTCTTTTGATAAAGGTATTATTAATAAGGACCATGGCACCGGATACTATCGAGTAAAACATATGTTTTCTGTAAAGAATTGTAAAGTGATACTTTAATTCCAATCAAAAATGCTTTATCTAACTTTACTTATACTTTAATATTGAGATAGGGCACGCTCATGTCGACCAGCATATTTTAACAAGATCGGGAACCCTGCAAGATTGCGGCTTCCGCTGCAGCAATTTCCCATCTGTAGGGCGACAAACAAGATGGAAACAGCGTCAATCATGATGAGTTTGTTGCGAAGAGCGTCACGTAGGGGGCAAGCCCTCCCGGAGGAACGTTTATCGGCGACGCGGCACAAACCCTGTTGGGTTCACACCGTCTGGTGATCGCGATGTGGTGCAGGGGGTTGCTGAATGCGGTCGCTTATACAGCAGCAGCGCCACCCTACTCAGATCGCGATGCGCTTATCGTACCAGTCAACCGAAGTGATATGACTCACTCACGTGTTTCTATAGCCATACTTAGGGGGAAGTCATTGCTCTGGTGATCTTTTCGGCATCTGTCGCAGTGATCATGAACAGACCGAAGCGAAACTTATAGCCCCAATTGCACTCATTTTGTGTAAAGGAAAGCTGGGAGAGCAGGGGCCTGATCAGGACAACACGAGACAAACGCCAGTCAATATCACGCCGCCATGGTCTGAAAGCAGCTGTCGGATCAGGCTGATAAGGATTGCCCTCCCGGACAGTACCGATTGCTGTGAATGCCTGCAGGCGTTCACTTCCCTTAAAGCTGGTTGTGGGTGAGTAGTAGATTACGCAGTCTCCCGGAGAAACGCGGCGCAATGGTGCAGCCCTCCCATGGCAGACCTGCATAAAACCGTGGCGCCGGCCGAGTGCAACATGCTCTGCCGATGCAACAGCGATCCAGTGATGCGCTTGCGTCATCACTGAACGTCCGTAAGCGCATAAACGCACAGGCGATGGCCGTCGGGGTCCAGGGCAACGAAGCTTCGCCCGAATTCGAGATCAGAAGGTGGTAAGGCGATAACGGCACCCTTTGCCTTCCATGCGAGGCACATCTGATCGATCGCGTCCGGGTCAGCGGCTTTAAAGCCGAGTTCGCAGCCTCCACCGCCGGCCAAAGGGACAGGCTGCACACCGGTACTGGCCCACAATCCCATTGCGAGGCCCGACGGAAGAATAAACAACGCAAAAGTTGCACTTTCCTCGACCGGAGCCTGATCGAGCAGGCTGGTATAGAAGCCGACACTGTGAGAAACGTTTGCGACGTAGAGGAGGAGTGTATCAGACCCGTTCATGATGGGCTCCGTTGAAGTTGAACGGCAACAGAAATACACAGCCATACTGTCAGTTTATGGCAGTAGCAAACAGAGGCATCTGCCAGGGTCCTCCACATCACCTGCAATGAGCAAGCATCAAAGGATGGGCGAGCCTACACCATACTGCGCTACCCTGGCCTGTGAGCAGCATCGCAAGAGCCGTGATCAGATATGTACGGCATCCAACAAACACAGCATTTCGAAGAGTTCAATCTGACTGGGACGCGCTTTGGCGGACTTGCGTTTCTAAATTATGCCTGGTCCAATGGAGACAACCGGCCAGCCAATGCGCCCTTTATGCGTCACCGACGCGTTTCGCCTGCGCAAGGAGAAAGATCTGCCGGCATATGATTGCCTGGACAACACACGTTGGTCTGATGCCGGTCCGTACGCCGACGAGAAGACCACCAGTCGATATTTCTGGCGTCACTCTGCGATGTCACATCCATACAGCATAGCCCATGTCATGGATTCGTGTAACGGAGCAAGCGGCATCAAAATCGATGATTGCTATTGGTTTTCCTTCCAGGAACACGAAATAGCAGGGGGAAGGTCATCGTGGCCAATGACTTCAAGCGCAACAGTCAGGACTGACGGCACCATCAGCATAGTGCTGTTGGCATCATGATAGCACCGGAACAGCGAGGTTGCCTCTATGAATAGGTCGTCATTATATCAGTCCAGATTCCTGGGGTCATCGCTTTCTGAATAGGAGACTATGTCGCGACCTGTTTCGTCGGAACCTGGCGAGCGCGGAGCTCCAGTGAAACCTGGCATCTGGAGACAGATGAGAACCGCCTGCACAAAAAAGGAGTGGAATGTTGGTGGACGACGAACGGCATTATCCACTCTTACGAAGCCTTGCGTCACACGACCCAGTTCAGGGAAAACCCTGTCTCATCCGATTGATAAAAATTTCCAGGCGTGTTTGCCTGCACGCTTTGACATCCCTTACTGCCATCGGGTTGTATAGTCTGTTAAGACTATGCAAATTCACCCTTTTTGTAATTCATGACATATCTTATCAGGCCGGCCGATCGACGAGCGTTGACCCGACCAGTGCCTCCTGACGGGCGGAAACGCATGATCACTAATGGTCAGGCAACGGCACCTGACAGTCAGTGTTCACTTCGATCAGAGAGTGTTCCCGATCAAGATATTTATATTCGATTTTAGTGGGTATGAAAAACTGCAGCTCGGACATCACCACCCCGATCGGGAAGGGGGCGCAGGAATAGACATCAAGCTGGAGAACCGGTGGCTTGCACTCATCCCATGTGTGAAGCACGACATGACTTGTTTCAATGAGCGCTGCGACCGTCATACCCCGGTTACCTGGAGTAGTGGCGTAAGTGGCGTACGGCCCCAGCAGGATTTTCATATTAATTTTCCGGATAAGAGATCTCAGCCAGAGGACAGTTCTGCCGATGTCGCAGGTACGCGGTGGCCTTGATATTTCGGAGCGGACAATCAGGTGTTTATGAACTAGCATGACGACATATCCCTGAAGAGGTACTGCGCATCCTGGGTCAGCGACAGCATAATATCGCGGATTATCCGAATATTGGTGTCACTGCCCAGGCAGCGAAACTCGGCACAGACGTTTGCGCCGATAATCCTTGGGCGCACGACATAGTTTGTTTTCTCTTTAAAGGTCCAGTCGCTGTATTCACCGGTGCCGTAGATGTTGCCAATAATATCAGCGGAACATTGTTCGATAACGTTCTCAAAGTCACCCGTAATCCAGTTTGCAAAAGCCTGATGCAGCATTCCGTGGGCACCCGAAGCTGAGCGTGACCTGCCGAATTGCTTTTGTAACTGAGCTGCCCGGTTAAACATCCATCGACCAAAAATCCTGCGATTTTTCTCGTTCTGCAGGACCGCTGCCACCGTCCAGCTCAGATGAGAAACTGTCAGGTTCAACGCTGTAAAGCCAGCGAAGCGAAGGGCTGCATCCTGAACATTGCAGTCCATAAATGCTGGCGGCGGCAGCGTTGCAATTAATCGTTCGAGTTCCTGTCTGTCTTCAATATCGATTAAAATTTCACAGAGGTCGGTTGTCACTGTTCCATCCGGTCGCACGAAATGCTTCAGAAGGGTCGAATGTTTATCAGACAGCCAGACACGTGCTCCGTTGTCGATTTCAAATTCCGCAGAAGCTATAATAATATCAATCGTTTGCAGATCGTTTATGAGATTTTGGATTTGGCTTGCAGCAACGGGTGCCGAGATGACTTCCAGCAGAGCGTGACTGTATTCGGGGATCATGCGCCAGCCCATATCGGCGATCAGCGTTTGCAGCGCATCAAGAAAAGTTGCACCTGCAAGGACATAATATTGTTCGTCAGCGATCGACGTTATGCAGGCATATTCTTTTTCTATTCCAATGGTGGCTTCGACATTCATCGCGCAGGCCATTGTCCGGATCGCGGCAGTAACAGCCCGTGCTTCTGACGCAGACATCTCAACTCGGGAAGTGGCGCTGAACAGCTATCTATGGATCGTGGTACAGCGACCTGGGCTGGTGTCCGGCATGGTCCAGACCGCGTGTTTGGCGAAACTGGCAGGACAGTGACGATATAAATGGCATCAGGGGATGCTGGCTGGCAGCACTGACCATCTGAATGGTGAGAACACTGGTAACGCGCGAAGCGGCGGGTCAGCATCGAAGAGATCTCCTGCGTCTTATAAAGTCAATAAACGTGATATATTTCTGCGACAGAGCATACTGACCATTAGTCCTTGACCACGACAACAGCTCTTCTGCAGCCAGCTCGCATGCGGATGCCTTTGCCTCTGCAGGAACCGCGAGGAGGCGGCTGTACATGCCGGGCTGATTGTAGCCTTCGATCATATGCATGACTGCTGTTTCAAACCGCCGCGCAAAGCGCGGGTTCCAGCAGCACTCGACGGCCGCGATACTCAGATCAACGAGGGGGTCGCCAAGTGCGGCCTCTTCGAAGTCGATGAGGACGATATGCTCTGTTTTGTTGAAGACAACATTCGACCATGTAATGTCGCCATGAAGAAGTGAACGACGGGCGGGAATTTTTGTAAAACACGCACGAAAGCGCCGGTCCAGACGATCTGCCTGAGAGCCGCGAAAATTGACCGGATCCAGTTCACTTGTGTCAAGGGAATGCAGGCGCTGCAGTGTCTGACCGATCTGAACAAGTTCGGCAGCCGACCTGCTTTCTGCCGGCACAGGTATCCCCACCGACTTTAAAAGAAGAAATTTAAAATCACAGGCGATGACGGGCGGAGCCGGAAAGGGGGTTTTCGCGAGAAATCGCAGAGCTGTAGCCTCGCGCTGGCTGGCGATCGGATCGGTAAAAAATTTGGCAAAATAGAGCGATGCACCCGCGCGGACGGCCATTATGTAATTGGCGAGACCGCTGCGTGGGCGCGCTGTGTCATCGACTGACCAGCTCGCACCGAATTGCTGATCCAGAAGGCGATAAACGGAACGTTCCGACCATGATGCGACGCCGGCGATCAATTTAAGCCTCCCTCTCGCGAACAAATCTGAAGAATATTGCAAACAGCGTGAAGCCGGACATGAGGGACAAGAACGATACGATCGTCTGTACCTGACATTCGAACAACCTTTGCCAGGCATACAGGATCATTGGCACAGACTTGAGAATGCAAAAGGTACTGATTGCAAGAACAAGTTTTGAAAGGCCGAACGCAGCCGCTTTTCCTTTCGGTGTCCCCATAAAAATTACACCGTTATAGATAGCCGTGGTTGCAATAACCTGACATACTCCAAACAGCCCACTCAATGCAAAAAGCCAGCCTGAACTCGTGGAAAAGGTAGCCAGTCCGATCAGGCAGAACAGCAAAACGCCCGACATAACCAGTGAGGTTTTAATTCGGGAAGCTGAAAGTAGTCTGACTGAAAACCACGTTTGTAAAACGATAATGACAAGGTTCTGCAGAAGCTGCGCAATGGAATTGTCTGCGGGTCTGTGGAGAATAGTATCAAAAATATATGGAAAGACGACCGGCGTACTGGCAGCAAGTCCGACCGGGATTGCCGCCAGGAGATGCAGCAGAGTAAACTGGCGCCAATAGGTGGAAGAAGGAGAAGGCAAATTTGACGGGGCCAGACCACCAAATTTACCGGATTCTTGGGGGTTCGCAGACCTTTCAAGCACAATCGGGACCAGCAGCAGCAATTCCGCTGCAGCAAACATCACGAAGGGCGAGCGTTGCATATCGCTTTTAAGGACTGCGAAGCCCAGAAGTGGTCCCAGCAGCGCCCCGATATTCGTCCAGCGAAGAAACTCGCCCTGCACCCGTGCGGTCCGGCTTTTGTCGTCCCTGGTATAGCTCAGCAGCTCAGCGCGTGCGTTGGTGCTGAACAGGCATCCGCCCAGTCCGATACCGACCGCCGCCATATACGCACCTTCACCGCCCGTGCTGAAGGCAAGGATAAGATAGGATGCGGCATCGGTAAGACACCCCAGGATTATGGGTAAACGAAAGCCCCAGCGGTCACCCACCATTCCGGCTGGCAGGGCGAGAATCTGGTTTGCGAAAAGAAGAACTGCATAGACGGAGCCGATTTCTGCAGGTGTCATATGCAGAACATTGTTCATATATATGTAATATATCGATAGGAAAGCCGAATAGGTTATCGTCGATCCGCACCGACGCACAATAAGCCATTTCATAACGGGTTACCTTAAAATCCGATCAGATCATTCCGGGACATCGACTGCCAGAACAGTTGCGACATATCACCGGCTTTACCAGGTCGAACTGTTACGAAAACAAAGTCCCATAATGTCAGGTACAGACCATAATTATACCTGGGGTAGTGATGGTGCGTCAGATGATAGTTTCCAATCGCGAGAACACTGGTAACGGCGCCGCTGATCTGCGGATTATGATCAAGATTGTGTTCGGATAAAAATACTTCGTAGAGATAAACAAATCCCAGAACTGAAAAGTGGGTCTGTGGAATAATCAGCGAAACCAGGGCCGCAGGGAGGACAAGCGTTATCCACACGTCCAGCGATGAATTCAAATCATCAAACCATAGCAGATATGATGGCCAGGCCGGCCACTGAAAAGCATAGTTATCTTCCTTTCCATATTCGGCGAGATGGTGGGCAAGATGAATTCTGAATAGTGGATTATAAACCGATTTCAGGTGTGCTAAACGGTGCAGCGAATAGGCACAGAAGGACCATAATAAGAAGGCGAATACATAATACATATGATCGTCCTGGAACTGTCCTTTTCGAACGCCCTCCTTCTGATATTGGTAGATTGAAGTGATAAATACTGTCAAACCCAATTTATAGCAGGTTACTTTAAGCCTATTCAGAACGACTGGCTGAGGATTGCTTTCACTGTCCGCCTGTTGTGGGCGGAGTGCGCGCATCATCAGCCTGAGCTGTCTTTTGCCTGTTCGCGTGCTATAAGCCGATACAATGGCTGATAAGGGAGATTGAGGGAGCGCGCTATCGCATGCAAACGCTCCCCACCATCTCTTCGTCTCTGAACATCTGCAATAATATTGCTGGACAGAAAGAAAGTGGCCTTACGCCCAGGCGACCCGGCAGCTGACGGGTTTTCGCCCCGTGCGATGGCATGTTGCTGTTTGATAATTTTTGAAGCTGTATGGTGACAGATTCCCAGGCTTCTCGCGATTGTGGCGATCTTCTCACCGGCTTTATTCCGGGCAATTATCTCGGGTACCAGAGGGGTGATCTTCGGTCGCCGGCGACGACTTATAAGTCTGTCGCTTCCGGCTTCCAGGATTGCAAAACAGCCACAGGCTTTGCATCGGAACTGTCTGCGGTCGCAACTGTCACTGCGGTTGCTGAAAGCCTGGTGTGTCATTTGTGTGCTGGAACCGCATTGCGGGCACGCATAACCTCTCAGGACGGGCGCTACTCCGAGCCGGACATAGCTCTCCCAGTAGCCAGCCGGGTCGATCTGCAACAGCCATTCGCGGGTCCGTCGGGTCCAGCGCGCCAGAAGGCGCCAGTCCACACCCAGTTCCCGTGATGCCAGACCAAAAGATTTCTGCTGGGACAACAGACGGAAGAAATCAGGGATGAGGTCGTGACGGCAGACCGAGTGAAAAGGCGTTGCTGTTGTCCGTCTGAAAGTGCTGCTGCAATCAAAACATCTGAAGACCGGCAGGGCAGCGCCCCCGGTCGCTTGAGGTTTACCTTTTCGGCTCAGACTGGTGCGAATGCCCAGACAAACCGGGCAGGCTGGCGGCTCTTCCGACTGAGAGTGCAACTCATCCAGTTCGCGGGTGAGAAAGTCTGTAAGGCGCGGCACTTCTGTGTCGGGTACTCCGCGCTGACAGTCCAGTCGCGGTATCTGTGGATCGAATATCCGATCGCAATTCTTCATCATTAAAAACCAGGCAAAACAGAGATCTTTCGCCATCAGTCATCCCGTGCATTATCCGGTCAGAATGCATAGCGAAAAACTCCCCTATTAGATTAAAAATACAGGTGACGGGCGCGTCAAAATCTTAACAGAGACCAGCGATTGCGGTTTCGGGTCGGTTCAAGCAGCCGGTGAAAATTTCAATGGCTATTGTTAACGTATCGGGAGGTTCCGGACCAGATTATATGTTCAGCACCTTCACTGCAATGACACGTTCACCGAAAATCGTTTGCTTCCGGGCTTGATTACGCATGGGCTGGCGTCAGTCAATTAAGGCAAGGACAACGGAAATACTCAAGCCTGCAACCCGCCCCGGTAACCGGACGCGCATTGCAGAGCTTCCCGATCTTCAAATGTTTGTCTGACACATATGTCGTTCTGAGAACGGCATTGATAGCGCCAGATCAGACCGCAGCCTGGAGTTCCCTCTAAGCAAGAAGCGGGGCAAACGCCTCAGCATTCAGGTTTGGCTGAAACGGAAAGATTTGTATCCTCGTGAGCCCTGCCTGATGCAACGGGTCCTGCTCTATTCTGCTTTGCAGGCTGTTGAGACTCTCGTCTCTGGCCAGAATTATTCCGCCTGTTCTGGGAACCCGGCGTCCGGACGCCAGGAACACTCCATCATCGTAACCTTGTCGCAGCCAGGCACCATGTGCGGACAATTGCGCGTCTATTTCTTCCAGGCGGCGAATATATGTAAGGATGACAACATAAATGGTAGTCATTGGAAAACAGCCCTGTTAAATTATGTCGCGGGCTAAAACAAACGTGCCCGAATGGATGTCGCACAGAAAATTTAAAGTTTTTCTCTCGCCAGATCCAGGGAGACAAGACAATAACCGGATCCAGGCAAATGATTTCGTATATGAAATATATACGAAATATTACAATACTTTGAATAAGAATCTTAAAGCATAGTCTGATGGTCGGCTGATCGCAGATGATTTATCCTGTGCTGTTTGTGGCGTGCCGAGTTCTGCTATATCTGAAATCGTCGATCGCGACAGCTCTGTCTGACGGCTGGCTGAGCAGGACGATGCAGAATGTCGTATCTTCGGCCTTGCCTCAGAGAACGACTGATGGTTTCGATGAACGTATGTCTCAGATAGCAATCTTTTTGAAGTTTCCAGTGTTAACGTGAGGCTTCTATCGAATTGATCAGTTCCGGGAGTAAGGACATTTCACTGAAAGCAACGACTTTTTTATCGTCGCCCGCATCGGCATGCGCAGCGAACTGCAATGCCGTCATACCTGCAGCCTTAGCAGCCTGAATGCCAACACTGCTATTTTCAACAACAATACAGTTGCCAGGCGTGAACCTCATGCTTCGGGCAGCGTATAAAAAGAGATCAGGTTCAGGTTTCCAGCTCCCAATCGCGTACGAACTGTACAGACCCGACTTAAAATAGCGTGCCAGGCCGCTCACTTTCAAAGCGTGGATGATTTTTTGCAAGGGCCACCTGAAGCGATGCACTTTGGCCGGTCCAGAATCTCCAGCATTGCAACAACGCCTGGCATGGGTTTGAGACTATGAGCAAACAGCGCTGCAACATGTTCACGATAAGCCGTTTCAAAGGTGTCCGGCAGGTTCCTGCCAGTTGTTTTTTCAATGTCGGACAGAATATCCGCGAGCTTTTTCCCGCGATAACGGTTTACCAGTCGCTCTGCCGGCTCGTTTACCCAGGGCACGAGATCAACCAATGCCTGATTGCAGAGGGTTTCGCTATCCACGAGCGTTCCGTCCAGGTCACAAATGATGCCAGTTTTTGACATCTGACAATATTTGCCTGTCTTATTGACACGGTTTGATTTGCCTGTGCGTCCCGACGAGGAGGCAGGCTGACCTGTTGTCACTCTTCTGCGGCGTGAGCAGCTCCACCACAGTGATGCAGTCCCGTTTGTGAAATAGCAGAAAGGATGTTGTCCGGGGTGTGTTCGGGGCGAGAGGACAACATCCTTCAGCAAAGAACTCGATCAATGCTGGAGACAAGGATCAGGAAGTTCTCAGAAGCTGCGAAGCTCCTGCGCGACGCTCATTAAGAGGCACGGTGCAGAGAAAACTTGCAACTGATCTCATATCGATGAATGGACGGAGAATGGCAATTCCACTTAATAGCGGGAAATATCAGCTTCTTGATGGATGGGTATCCGGACTTCCAGGTTCGGCACTGCCTGGCGTCGCTTTTATCTGTTCGGGCGTGAAGATGCGTTGCAGGACAATCAATGCAGCAGGCGGCACGATATTCAGAGGGTATCCCGAATTTAGCGCGGTTCATGGCATTCGATCTGAGGACCAGAAACTGAAAGAGCAATCAAAACTCTCAGTCTGATGAGAAACGCACTTGCGGGGTGCACAAGCGGATATGGGTGGTGTTGATCCGCGCTGCACACCAGACCCTGGCATATCGGGATCGGTGCTGTGAAAGACAGCAATCGACGCCGTTTATGCTTGCGAATGCGACGGTTAAGGTAAGGGGTCACGACAGCCCCTGCGGCCTATTCTGGCTGATACTCCCGTACCCCATCATCTTTTGCAAACAGGACGCAGGGTCCGTGTGATCCGCGCGGATCATAGGCGAAGCCCTTAAGTGCAAGCGCATGAGTCATATCCCGGATACCTGCCAGTCCGTAGAGGTGATCATGCAGTTCGAGAAAAATGCGTTCGATGCCAGGAAGTTCGGCATTTTGCAGCAGGTCGTGCTCCGCGCCTTCGATGTCCATGACCAGAACATTGATTTGATGCTCAACAATGAACCTGTCAATGTTTTTGGACGAAAGCTCGATACAGTATTCGTAGGGGCCCTGATTTCTGTCCATTGATGACATCCAGAGATCGGACCGGACATAAAAATGGAAAGAGCCAGGTGCGCCAGCCGTGAGAAGCCCCTGAGCGAGCATGACATTATCGAGTGCGTTCGCCACAATGACACGCCGCGCGAGGTCAGCTGTCGCGGGATTGGCTTCGAACGCCCACACTGATACGCCCTCAATACCTGCTATTGTTGCAGTTATGATCCCGATCCCCGAGCCAAGTTCAAGGACATTGTCGCCCGGCTGAACGGCTTTGTGGACAGATCGTGCTTCTTTGGCTTCGTAACTCCCGTCTGTAAGAGCCTGCCAGATAACAGGGGAAACGTCATTCGCCGTGACCGGCACTTTAATTCCATGTACGTTTAACAATTGTTCAGTCCGATGCCCACCCTGAGCCCCCGCCGCCCGGGGACTCTGCACAGGTGTTAATATATCAACACGCGCGTATATGCGACTGTGAAACGCATTTTTTGAGAGAAGAGTTTACTGATGAGCGGAGAATTGTTTCAGCGAACTGCTGAAGTGGACATTTCCCTGTGCAGGTGCTGCAAGTGAGATGCGGGAACCGGTTTTCCAATGAGATATCCCTGGACCTGATCGCAGCCAAGTTTTTCAAGACATACAAACTGTTCTTCCGTTTCAATCCCTTCAGCAATGGTAAGCATGCCCAGGCTGCGCCCGACACCGGTAACGAGTTCAACAATGGCGAATGCGTCCGGGCGGATCGTAAGATCGTGGATAAAGGAGCGGTCGATTTTGATTTTGTCGAACGGAAAACCACTGAGGCTGCCGAGAGATGAATAGCCGGTACCGAAGTCGTCCATGGCTATTTGGATGCCGAGCGCCTTTAACTGACGCAGTGTATTGAGGGTATGCTCGTTCTTATCGAGCAGGACCGACTCGGTAATTTCCAGTTCAAGCCGGTCGGCAGGCAGTCCGCTTTGTTCAAGCGCGTCGACAACACCCCGGATGAGGTCGAGACTCCGGAACTGCACAGGGGAGAGGTTGACGGCGATTTTAAGTGGTTCTTTCCAGTGGGCGGCTTCCAGACAGGCAGTTTTTAGCACCCATTGACCAAGCGTGTGTATGAGACCAATTTTTTCGGCCACTGGAATGAACTCAGCCGGGGAGACCGAACCACGCACAGGATGGGTCCAGCGAAGCAGGGCTTCATATCCGCAGATCACGCGATTGCTGGTTGCAGCCTGGGGCTGGTAGTGTACGTCCATTTCTCCATTCTGCAGCGCGTTTTGCAAGTCTGTTTCAAAAGTCTTTTTTTCCTGCAGGCGGGTCTGCATTTGCGAAATAAAAATGCTCGCATGACCTGGCCCAAGCGCTTTGGCTTCATAGAGGGCGAGATCAGCATGCTTAAACAGTTCGTCGGTATTGGGTTCACCCTGTGAGATTGCCACACCGACACAGGTTCCGATTTTGATCTCGAGTGTATTTACCTTGTAGGGACGGCTTATGTCATTCATCAGGCGACTGGAGAGCAAAAGTGCTTGTTCTTCGTTTAGTCCAGTCGAAAGAAGAGCGAATTCGTCGCCGCCCAGCCGACACACCCTGTCTCCGGTTCGGGCCAGTTTTGTAAGCCGCTTTGCAACGGCTTGCAGAAGTGTATCGCCGACATCATGACCGAGGGTATCGTTGACATCTTTGAAACCGTCGAGGTCCAGCAGAAAAATAATCGCGGGGGGCTGGCCCGATCTGGCGTCCATCAGACGCTTTTCAAGGTCCTGCCGAAACAGGACACGATTGGGCAAGCCCGTCAGGGCATCATGATGGGCGTCATGTTCGAGGCGGTAGTTCTGCGATTGCAGTTCTCCGCTTGCCTGCTGCAGATCGAGGGTCAGGCGCTGCATATGATCATGGGCGCCGTTCAGAAGTTTATTGTGGCGCAGCAACAGAATAACCAGCACGACACCACACACAATGAGCCCTGCGGCAAGGCCGGTATAGATGAGATGCAACTGCTGCACTTCTGTTTGCGCGATATTGATGATCCCGACATCGTGCTCAATGGCCTGTGATGCGAGAGCGGTCATCTGTCCGTCGAGTGCACTCATCGACTGAAGGATTGCCCTGATACCGTCAGCGTCAGCCTGTTCGAGCTGCGTATCGAGTGTTTCAAGGTTCTCGCTCAGTTTGAGAAACAGATTGTAACGCTGCGGATCGTCGTGGATGAAAGCACGAAGATTACCTTCCTGCAGCAGTCCCAGCCGGCTGAGCATAATGTCGAGGCGAAGCCGCACCTCCTCTCGATGGTCCTCATCAAAATTCAGCGCGTATGCGGCCAGCACATGCTCGAGACGCATATATTCGGACACGCTCTGGCCAATCGACCAGGAGTCGTTATAGCGTGAGAATTTCTGAAGCGCAGTCTGCCGCTCTGCAATGACATAGGCAATATAGGCTGTTGCCACGACAAAACAGCAGATTATGACGCCGAGAATCCGTCTCAAACTTGCCTCTATTCAACAATGAGTTTGGCAACCTGCCACGCGGAACGTGTGTAATATGTCTGTGTCTGGAGTTGTGGGTCGCTGTCGTATGGGTAGATAATAAACAATGGTCCTTTGTCACGGATTGCCATGTAGTTGCCATCACGTTTCATGGCAAGGATGACATTAAACTTTTCAAAATCATCCATTGGCAACGACGTGACGTAATCATTTAACGCAACTGCGGTGACTTTCGTTCCCCGGGCTCCGACCAGCTGCATGAGCTTTTTGATCGACACACCTTCGAAGTGCGGGCGTCCGTCGAACCAGGGGTTCGTTGTTTCGACCGATTGCAGTCCGATCGTCTCCAGCATTTCGCGGTCGAACTGTGCAGTATCGCCGGTATTGGTATTCGTAATATTGCCAGAGATGACAAGAATGGGTTTGCCTGCTGGCCTGGCCAGTGGTTCGGCTGCTGCTGCGGACAGCCATCCGAATGGAATGATCAGACAGAAGAGGATTCGCACGAGTTTCATTGCATTCTCCATGAGCGATAATCTCAGTACCGGGAATTGCCTAAATCAACGTGAATATTAGCGAGTTATTTCTTTATTTTTGCTTTTATACATCAAAAACAGCATGTAGCGGGAAAATGTCGCGCGACGGACGAGCGATCGACGTTTACCGACGCGACGTCAGAGACCTGAAAACGCGTCTGTCACGTCACCGATCTTCGCAGAAACGGCTTCAGCGGTCCTTTCGATACTGAAAGCTTTTCTCAGAATCGGGTGACTGTCGCGGCGCGCGGGGCGCGAAGCTCCGGTTACAGACAGACTGAATGTGATCGGGCAGGCGGCGCCCGCCACGATCACTCAGTGCATACATCCTGTCAGCACCGCAGCACTGACAAGCGCTTTAGTAATGGACGGACAGGCTGTCGATCAGTGCTGTTTTAGGCGGTGCAAATTTGGTCAGATCAATGCCAGCGACCGCCGCCTTATACTCCTCTGTACTCGGTGTACGGCCAAGGATGGCCGACAGGACTACAACCGGGGTCGAAGCGAGCAGCGATTCACCTTTTTTCTCAGTGGTGTCCTCGACAACACGCCCCTGAAACAATCGTGTCGACGTCGCCAGAACGGTATCACCTTTCTCCGCTTTTTCCTGGTTGCCCATGCAGAGGTTACAGCCCGGGCGTTCCAGATACAGGATATTTTCGTACTCTGTACGTGCTGTATTTTTGGGCATGAGATCATCAAACTCGAAACCGGAATAGCGCTGGAGGATTTCCCAATCTCCTTCGGCTTTCAGTTCATCGATAATATTGTAGGTCGGTGCCGCGACGACGAGCGGAGCCTTGAACTCAACCTTACCCTCGGTTTTCTCGATGTTTTTCAGCATCTGGGCAACGATTTTCATGTCGCCCTTATGCACCATGCAGGAACCAACGAAACCCAGGTCAACCTTTTTTGTGCCGCCGTAGTAAGAAACCGGACGGATCGTGTCGTGGGTATAACGCTTTGAAACGTCAGCGTTGTTTACGTCGGGATCAGCGATCATTGGTTCATCAATCAGATCGAGATCGACCACAACTTCTGCAAAATAGGACGCATTGGCATCAGGAGCCAGTGCAGGTTTTTCGCCAGAGCGAATTTCGGCAATGCGCGCATCAGCTTTCGCGATCAGGCCGTTCAGTGTTCCGGCAGCATTTTCCATGCCTTTGTCGATCATGATCTGGATACGCGACCTGGCGATATTCAAAGACTCAATCAGCGTCTCATCCTGCGAGATGCAGATGGAGGCCTTGGCCTTCATTTCCGCCGTCCAGTCAGTAAAGGTGAATGCCTGATCGGCGAGTAGTGTACCGATATGAACTTCAATGACCCGGCCCTGAAAAACATTATCGCCACATTGTCTGAGCATCTGTGCCTGGGTGGCATGGACGACGTCACGGAAATCCATATGCGGCTGCATGGTACCCTTGAACGTCACTTTAACGGACTGCGGGATGGGCATTGTTGCTTCGCCGGTGGCCAGCGCCAGCGCCACCGTACCCGAGTCTGCGCCGAAGGCGACGCCTTTGGACATGCGGGTATGGCTGTCGCCACCGATAATGATTGCCCAGTCATCCACGGTAATGTCGTTGAGGACCTTGTGGATCACGTCAGTCATTGCGTGATAGCTGCCTTTCGGGTCGCGGGCGGTAATGAGACCGAAATTATTCATGAAAGCCATGAGCTTCGGAATATTCGCCTGCGCTTTCCTGTCCCACACCGATGCGGTGTGACAACCCGACTGATAGGCGCCATCGACAAGCGGCGAGATGACGGTAGCCGCCATCGCCTCGAGTTCCTGGGCGGTCATCAGGCCGGTGGTGTCCTGGGAGCCGACGATATTGACCTTTACACGAACGTCGGATCCGGCATGCAGGATCCGGCCCGGGCTCACGCCGACAGCATTACGATTAAAAATCTTTTCGACTGCCGTCAGGCCCTGACCGTCCACTGAAATTTCTTTATTGGAAGCGAAGACTGGCGTTGCTTCGATGCCGAGTGTTCGGGCAGCAAAGCTCTGCAATTTTTTCCCAAATACGATGGCATAAGAACTGCCCGCCTTCATAAACTCCATCTTCTGTGGTGTAAATGCAGAGGTGATATCCACGAGTTCGTTACCGTCGGCATCGCGGAGCTTTTTGTTTCTGGTATCGATCTTCAGCACGGTTCCTGTTTCGACCGAGTATTGCTGCTCAAGGACTGGATTGCCGTCATTGTTGAGAATCGGCTTGCCGTCTTCGCCGTTCTTTCGGGTCCAGTTCTTCAGATTGATACCAATGCCGCCTGTCACATCCACGGTAGTGGCAAAAATAGGTGAGATGCCGTTGGTACCGGCAACGATCGGCGCGAAATTGACGAAAGGAACATAAGGACTAGCCTGTTTACCGGTCCACAGGGCTACGTTGTTAACGCCCGACATTCTCGATGAACCGACGCCCATAGTTCCTTTTTCAGCGATCATCATGACGCGCTTGTCGGGATGCTGTTTTTGCAGGGCGACAATTTCCGCCTGCGCCTCCGGCGTGATCATGCACTGACCATGCAACTGGCGGTCAGATCGCGAATGCGCCTGATTACCCGGCGACAGAAGATCGGTTGAAATATCGCCTTCGGCGGCAATGAAGGTCACAATGCCGATTTCGTCATCGACATCGGGAAGCCGCGTGAAGAATTCAGCTCGCGCATAGCTTTCGAGAATGCCGGTTGCGATGGCATTACCGGCCTGAAACGCATCACGCAGCCGGAACATATCTGCATCATAAAGGAAGACCTGTGTCTTGAGCAGATCCCCCGCCTGAATGGCGGTGCCGGCATCGTCGCCCAGCGCGATATCGAGCAGCACTCTGATCGAAGGTCCGCCTTTCATGTGTGAAAGCAATTCGAGGGCAAAGGACGGCGTAATTTCAGGGACGGTCACTTCGCCCAGAATGATCTGCTGCAGAAATCCGGCCTTAACGCCGGCAGCGCTCGTGGTCCCGGGCAGGGTATTGTAAATGAAGAAATTAAGTGCGTCCGGTCGGTGCTGGCTTTCATCGTCTTTGATGATCGCAATAATTTCGGCGGTTAACGCACCATCGTCTATCGGTTTCGGAGCCAGGCCCTGCGTTTCTCTGCTTTTAATTTCAGCTAAGTAATCCTGATAAAGGTTCATCGCAGTCCCACCGTAAAGTGATGCGTAGCGCCGGCCGACAGCCGGAAAATGCTACTGTTAATTAATCCCGGGCTCATTTTGCCCCCGGAGTAATTCAATCCTGCTCAGTTGACAAGATGCTGGCGATGCGACGAAAACCTCACGGCCGGTTTTCTCGCCAGGATCGCACCCGTTGATAGCGGGCATCGATGGCTTCTGCCGTTGTTCACTGCTTTGCCAGGGAACAGCCGCACCGCCGGCCCGGTTTCTGTCTCAGGACGGCCGGATCAGGCAGGCGCCGGCAAAACGGTGCTCAAAGCGGAATGATGTCTGATGTTTTCGATGAATATTTCAACCGCAAGCGTCAGCGATTAAGCAGCGCTGGCCGCACGTCATGCGCGAGCAATGTATCAGAGCGCGTTTCGATCTGACTGGATCAGACCGGTGCTCTGAATACCTGTTTTAACACGCATCTTTTTCTGATCGAAACTGGACCAGAAAACGGTCCAGTGGACCGGTTACCCGCACAGGCGTTTCACACTTTTCGGGATGC
>Ga0256901_1000562_pt1 | contig 20809 bp, 15 predicted proteins | sample MC6MC0689MT_FD_190200 | JGI IMG/M metagenome (GOLD analysis project Ga0256901, IMG submission 190200) | Metatranscriptome of enriched soil aggregate microbial communities from Iowa State University, Ames, United States - MC6-MC0689-MT... | ecosystem: Environmental > Terrestrial > Soil >... | reverse complement strand
GGTGCGGTGCCGGTGCCGACGTTGTGGATCACCGTGCTGGTGCCCGGCTTGCCCATGGTCACGCTGCCGTAGTTGGTGCTGCCATCGGCGTTCTGGTCATAGCGCACCGTGCCTTCCTGCGAGGCCTGCAGCTGGCGCACGTTGACCGCATCGGTGGCTTCGGTGCCATCTGCAACGTTGGTGATCTGTCGCTCCTTGCCGGCGGCTCCCACCGACACGGTATTGGCACGAGTGGCCACCGAGCCTGCACCCAGGGCAACGCTGCCTGCGGCACTGGCATTGGCGCCGTCGCCGATCGCCACCGACTGGTTGCCGCTGGCCGTTGCCTGCGGACCCGCTGCCACCGCGTCCTGGCCTGTTGCCGATGCAGCGGCCTTGGTCGAGTTGACCGCGAAGTACTCGTTGCCCGCACCACCGTTCTGGATGTTGTCGATGCGGTTGTTGACATTGACGATGGAGCCATCCATCGCTGCCAGTGCATCGGTGACGTTGTCCAGCACAACCTGGTTGGTACCGCCATTGGTCGATACCTGGGTGACGGCGAAGCTGGGTGCCGTCCACTGCCCGGTCGCGGGGTTGAAGGTCATGGTCCCGCCGATGGCCTGGCTGACCGCCTCATTGGTAGCGGCCAGCTGGCCACCGTTGATCGCATCGCGACTGCCGGTGGTCACGGCACCACTGGCGACATTGCGTACCGCGACCGCCTGGCCATCACCTGCTCCGGACAGGTTCACCTCGTTGGTGGCTGCGCCGTTGGCACCGGCCGTGTACAGCACGCTCAACGGGTTGGTACCACCGTTGCCACCGTTGTTGACGAGGTCGCGCAGGTTGAGCAGCGAATCGCTGATCGAGTCGAATGCGCCGCCAATGTTGCCGAAGTTGCCGAGCGTTGCACCGCCGTCCACCTGGATGCCGTAGATGGCATAGTTCGGCGCCAGCAGCGTTCCCGTGGCCGACAGCGACGCGCCGCCCCCGAGATAGCTGGCAACGCTCTGGCCCAGACCGAACAATTGGCCACCATTCACGGCTGCGGTGCTGGCCGCGGCGATGCTGCCTGCCGCCACGTTGTTCAAGGCCACTGCGCTGCCGCTGCCATCGCCAATCAGATTGACCTCGTTGAGCGGGTTGCCTGCAGCATCGGCCGCGTACAACACGGCCAGCGGATCACTGCCACCACTACCATCCGGCAACAGCGAGGACAGGTTCAACAACGAATCACTGATTGAGGTGAAGGCGCTGTCGAAGTTCAGGTAGTCCTGCAGCGTCGCCTGCCCGCCCACTGCGATGCTGTTGATCTTGAAGGTCGGCGCACTGAACGTGCCATCTGCAAGGAAGGCCGCACCGCCGCCGATATAGCCCGCCAGCGACTGCCCCATGCCATACAGTTGGCCGCCATTGACGGCGTCAACGCTGCCCAAGGCGAGACTGCCGGCAGCGATATTGCGCAGCGCGACCGTCGCACCACTACCGTCACCCACCAGGCTGACTTCATTGGTCGGGTTGCCCGCCGCGTCGGCGGTGTACAGCACGGCCAGCGGATCGCTGCCATCGGGCAGCAGGGTCTGCAGGTTCAACAGCGAATCACTGATCGAGGTGAACGCGGTATCGATGCTGAGGTAGTCCTGCAACGTTGCATCACCGCTGGCGGCGATACTGTTGATGGCGAAGGTCGGTGCACTGAAGGTGCCATCGGCCTGGAACGCAGCACCGCCGCCGATATAGCCCGCCAGCGACTGCCCCATGCCATGCAGCTGACCTCCGTTGACCGCTTCCATGCTGCCGGCGGAGAGCGCACCGGCAGCCAGGTTGGCCAGCGTGGTGCCGCTGGCGGCACTGCCGCCGCCCAGGGTCACGCGACTGTAGTCGACGTTGCCAACTGCATCTTCGTCATAGAGCACCGCAGACAGGCTGATGTCGTTGATCTGCGAGATCGCGCCCTGCAGCTGCCCGAGGTTGACTGCATCGGTAGCTTGCGAGCCCGCCGCCACATGGGTGATCTGCCGCTCACGGCCTGCTGAGCCAACCGCCACTTCACCAATCGAGGTCTGCGCCGCGGCAAGGCCGAACGCGGTGTAGTTGTCCATGCCGCCGCGCGAAGCGTTGGAGCGGAAGCCCAATGCGACGCTGTTGGCCTTGTCCGAGGTCGCGCCCGCGCCCAGCAGGGTCTGCCCATTGGCGGTACCGATGGCGCTGTCACCGATCACCACCGAGTGACCCAGGCGTGCATCGTAATCAGCCGTGGGCACGCCGGTGGGATTGTCCGGATCGTTGACCCCGTCACCGGCGAATACCTCGTTGGCATCCTGCAGGGCCAGACGGTGCTGCGCATTGGTGCCGATCACCACTTCCTTGGAGCCGTTGGCGAATGCACCGTCGCCGATCAGTACCTGATAGTCCTGCGCGGCATGCACACCCCAGCAGTCGACCTCGACCAACCCCAGCACATTGGCGCACTTGGATGCCCAGGCAGGGGTCTGGCCCGGCAACAACAGGCCCAACAAGCCGTTGGGATCACCATTGTTGATGTTGTAGATATAGCTGTCGGAGGTCACGCCACCGAGCAGGGTCAGGTGCGAATTGGCACCGGTGGTGAGCCCACCGAGGCCGTCAAGCAGCTGCCCGACCGGGCTCAGGTTGACCGTCGGCACGCCGAGGACCGAAACCGTCGTATAGCCCTGCGCGATATTGGCGCTGCTGACGGTGAGGCTGCCGTTCTGCACGTAACCGTTGCCGCCGAGCACCGAGGACAACGTCGGCCCAAGCACCTGCCCGACCGTACCAACCACGCCACCATTACCGACGATCAGGCTGCCAGCAGCAGCGGGCGGCGGCGGCGCGCTTGGCCCGGCATTGGGCGGAGTTCCGGTCAATCCACCGATGACATTGGACAGGCCATCCGTCACATCTCCCAGCAGACCACCTACTGCACCAGTCAGGCCGCCGACGCCCGACGTCGAGCCGGTCAGGCCACCCAAGGTGCCACCAACCGCATCCAGCAGGGTGTTGCCGGTGGTGTTCACCGAGCCCAGCAGGTCCTGCACCGCACCGACCACATCGCCGCCAGCAAGTGAACCGGTGGTGGCCTGCAAGCCGTCGGTCAAGCTGCCCACGGTTGCATCCACACCATTGCCCAGCGTCGTGGAACCAGTGACTCCGCCCACCACCTGGCCCAGCGTGCCACCCAGTTCATCAAGCCCGGGGGCGACGGTATCCACCACGCCATCAACCAATGCACCCGTGCCGCTTTGTTCGACGACACCACCAACGGTGCCGGCAACCGCATCCACGACACCGGTCACTGCACCGGCAACGGGGTTGCCGCCTTCGCCGCCAGGCGTCAATCCGCCGGCCAGTGCATCGGTGATGTGCTCGACGCCTGCGCCAACCGCGCCAACCGTACCGGCCACGGCGCCACCCAGTTCGGCAGAACCCGTCACTGCGCCAACGGTGCCACCGGCAGCGTTGCCAATACCGGTGACCAGCCCGCCCAGCCCAGCACCGAGGTCGCCGCTGCCAGGCGTCAATCCGCCGACCAGTGCGTCGGTGACGTGCTCGACGCCCGCGCCAACCGTGCCAACCGTTCCAGCCACGGCGCCACCCAGTTCGGCAGAACCCGTCACTGCGCCAACGGTGCCACCGGCAGCATTGCCGACACCGGTGACCAGTCCACCCAATGCTGCACCGGCACCGCTGCCGTCATGCAACGCACTGGTGATCTCACCAACCGACGCCAGTACATCACCCAGGCCCGGAAGGACTTCTTCCTTGCCCGGCGACAAGACGTTGTCGAGCACGCCGGTAACCTGCTTCACACCGCCAGCGACACCAGCGACCGTACCGGTCACCGTGCCGCCCAATGGTGCAGAGCCGGTGACTGTGGCAACCGCCCCACCGGCTGTACCACCCACATCGTTCACGATCCCGGCAAGCCCCTTGTCGCCGCCACCATTGCCATGGAGCACGCCGCTCAGGTTGCCGACCAGGCTGTGCACATCGTCCAGCACTGGCGTTCCTTGTTCCTTGCCGGGCGACAGCACCGCGGCCAAGCCATGGGTCGTGACGTGCACGACGTCTGCGGCCTTTCCAACCGTGGCAGTGACTGCGGAGGCCGCAGGCGCCGACCCAGTGACCCCGCCCACCACTCCACCGAGCGTGGTGCCTGCGCCGCGTACCACCGGCACCACACCATTACCGAGCCCACCGATCAGGCCGGCGACGGAATTGCCGTCATGCAGGTTGCCTGCCAATTGCCCGACCGTCGCCACCACCGCGGCCGCGGTATCACGTACCGGCGCGCCGCCTTCTTCTTTGCCCGGCGACAACAGGTTGCCGAGCCCAGCGACGAGCTTGCCGGCTCCGTTCCCGTTGGGTGCCACCACGCCACCGAGCACCTGGGTCACAGGCGCACTGGCGCGTGCAGCTTCACCGATCACCTTGTTGGCGACCGGCAGCGCGAGATTGGCGCGTACCGCTGCGGTGGTCTGCAATTGGGTCCGCATCTGCGCCGGGGCTACCCTGGCCTGGACACCTGCGGCCGCACCGACGTCGGCATGGATCAGGGACGGCACGCTGATGGCAACGGCGCTGGCAACACCCGCCTGTGCGGTGACCGCGGGCAAGCGCTGCAGTACCTGCTGGCTGCTGTCGTTGCTGTATTTGGCCACCAGTGCCTGCAGGTCATCCAGCTTGGCATCGGTAGCCTGCGCTGGCCCCGCCAAAGCCAGCATCAGCAAGCCGCCAGCGCCGCCCCAGCCGAGCGCCTTGCCCGGGGCCTGCAGTTTGTTTGAACCAGAGGTCTTGCCATGGGCGCTCGCCAATTCCGAGCCGACCACGAAAGCGTTGAGTGAGCGGTTCCAGACCAGTCGATAGATGCGGTTCATGAAGGGGGGCCTCCAAGCCAGGCGCCCGGGATGGGCGGCTGTGTATGTGAGTCCAGTACACAGCCACCGCCATTGCCTGCTTACCCGCATCCGGCACATCCATAGCGCGATTTGGCAAAGCGTTGCGCGTTACCGGCACGTCAATGCACCGATTCGGCAATCAGCACCAATGCATGAAAGCGGTCACAACACGCTTACGGCCGCGCTCAGGCGTGCGTGTAATTGCCGCGCATCAGGGTTTCGCTCGGCAGTTCGCCGAACACGCGCCGGTAGTTGTCGGCAAAGCGCGACAGGTCCCACAGGCCGCAACTCAAGGCGATCGACTTGACCGACTTGCGGCCCGCATCAGCGCTGGCCAGGCTGCGGCATGCCTCGCACAGGCGCAGCATCGACAGATAACGAACCGGCGATATCCCCACCAGTTCTTCAAACGCATAACGCAATGCGCGTTCGCTGACGCCTGCGGCATCACACAGTTCCTGCATGTAGATGTGTCGACGCAGGTTTGCATACATCATGTCTTCGGCACGTCGGAAAATCAGGTAGCGGGCGCGCCGGCTGCGGCTGCATACGGTGCGCTCGGGTGGCCCATTGGCAACGATTTCCTTTACGTGTGCATCCAGCATCGCCTCGATCTCGGCCGAGTGGATCTCACCTTGTTGAATACGCTCGTGCAGCCCTTGGTAGTACGCCTGCAAGGGAATGTGCGGCGCCGCGCTCAGCAGTGGCGGCGCCGGGCTTTCAACCGCCAGCCCTCCCAGGCGCTGCGCTGCGGCGCGCTCCTGGAAACGCTTCAGCGGCACCAGTACGAAGGTCACCCGACTGCCTGCACCCAAGGCGAACTCGGTCACGCCATCGGGCATGACCGACACGATATTGCCCGAATTCAGCGGCACGCCGTGGCACCAGCTGCTTTCCGCATCCACTGCCTGCAGGCAGCCGAGCAGGCACCAGTCCAGCGGCAACACGAAGCGCCCGCGGGCACGCGCACCGATTTCAAACGTACATAGCAGCGCCTGGTCATGCACGAAGGAAATGACCTTGGCGGTGGGCGGCTGATCGTCCAGCAGCACGAGTTCGACATGGCAGACGCGCAGGGTTCCCCCGAGCGATGCCAGATCAAACGAGCGCAAGCCATTACCGTCCCGAACCGCATCCATGTGCAACATCCTTGCGGTGTCCTCGGACACCCGCTCCAGAAGCCTGACGATCCGCCACCGACAGCAAGCCTCGCTATCCGTGATCCCTAGACGCATACCCTGAAACCGACACGCAGAGTTCTCTTACGTTACGGCGCAGCAACAGCCGTTGTCGGAACCGATACTGACAAAAAAAAATCGCTTTCACGGTGCTGCCAAACGTATGAATAAGCGATCTGCATCACACATATGAAAAACATTTACTTCTTGCCGAATTTGCGTATGCACGTGCGGGGTCAATTGCAATGATCCTTCCGGGCATGCATGCATGCCGACAGGGGCAAACGGAAGCGGAAATTACAGAATCCCTGCATCCAACAGGGCCTTCTACGCCAACGGCAACCCCACGCCGGCATCAGGCATTCCCATGACTCTTACGGGCAGCAATGCCCATCTGCCCGGCTGCCGTCGGCGCAACACCGACACCGGGTCATCAGGGAGAAAGCTATGAATGCTCAGATCCGCAAGTTCTTCAAGGAAGAAGATGGTGTAACCGCGCTGGAATACGGACTTCTGGCAGCCGTTCTCGCCGGCATCATCATTTTCTTTGCCCAGGATGGCATCAAGGCCGTCTTCGATCTTGTCGTCACCAAGCTCAAGGCGGCGGTAAACGGGGGCACTACCTCAACGCCTGCCTGAGCCCTGGACACCGGCCCCCCGCCATGACCATTGCCAGCCTGACCGCCCTGCTATTAGGCATCCAGGCCTGCGTCAGCGACCTGCTGGCGCGGCGTGTATCCAACCGCGTGCTGCTCGCCGTGCTGTGCGTGGCCGCTGCGGCACAGCTGCTGGCAGCTGGCACGCAACCGACCCTTGCCCAATGCCTGCTCGGCGGCATCGCCGGGCTGGCGGTGTTGCTGCCTTTCTACGCCGTTGGCTGGATGGGTGCGGGTGACGTCAAGCTGTTCGCCACCATAGGCCTGCTGCTCGGCGCAAAGGCACTGCTGCCGATCTGGGTCCTCGCCAGCCTCGCTGCAGGCGCCCACGCCATCATCGTGCTTGCGTGGCCGGCATTGGTCCGCACCAGCCCGCTGCTGCTGCAGCGGGCTGCGCTGGCATGGCACGGCTCGGCGCTTGCATGTGGTTGGCGCATGGATCTGCGCTCGGCCAGGCAGGGGCGTAAAGGCATCCCTTACGCCGCCTATCTGGGCCTGGCAATGGTCGCTTACGTACTGCATGGAGCCGGCTATGCATAGGCACACGTTTGCCAGCCGACGCAGCGCACGCGGCGTCGTCACCATCGAATTCGCACTATTGCTGATGTTCGGCGTGCTGCCGCTGCTGATGCTCACCTTCACCGGTGTGATGGTGTTCGCAGCGCAGCAGTCGCTGGCCTTGGCCGCCGGTGAAGGTGGCCGCGCCGCTTTGCGCTATGGCACCCCGGCCGAACGCCGCAGCAATGCCTGTACTGCCGCCGCACGCTCGATGCAGTGGCTGCTCAACTATTCCAGGACGACGCCGGCCTGCAGCAGCGCGAACACCGCACCGATCATCGTCTCGCAACCCTACGCGTGCAGCTCCGATGGCAGCGCGCAATGCATCAAGGTCGTTGCGTCCTACGACTACGACGCACACCCGTTCCTGCCTGGAACCGGTGCGCTGCTTTCATGGAGCATGGGCCAGTCATTGAGCAGTACCGCCGTCGTCCAACTTGACCTGGGTAATCGCTGACCACGCTTGCAGAAACGCTCGAAAACAGGGGAAGGAGCTCCAAGATGCCAAAGGCAATCCGAATCACCGCCATCATCCTGCTGGCACTGGGCCTGTTGTTGGGCATCCTGGCCATCATCGGCATCGGCCGCAAGGCGCCCACGGCGGACAGCGCACCGCAAGCCACGGCCGAACCTTCCAGACCGAGCCGCGCAGTCGTCGTCGCCACCTCGGTGCTGCCAGCCGGCAAGCCGATCTCGGCTACCGACCTTTCCAACACCCAGCTGCCAGTTGGCCCCGGTGAGGGCTTCCTGAACATCAGCGACGTCGTCGGCAGGGTCCCCAGCCACGACATCGCCGCCGGTGCGATGGTCTCGCCGGAACTACTTACGCAGGGCATCGCCGCAGGCCTGCTGCCCGGTGAGCGCGCGCTTGCCGTGCCGGTGGATGAACTGGCCGGCGTCAGCAACCGCGTGGTGCCTGGCGACTACGTCGACGTCTTCATGAGCCTGCAGGATCCGGAGGCCGCGAGCAGCGGCCGCGCCAACCCGCAGGCACGCCTGCTGTTGTCGCGGCTGCGGGTGCTGGGCTATGGCGACAATGACGTGGTGAAGCAGCAGGCCAGCCACGCCAGCAGCGAAACTGCACCCGACACAGTGCAACCGACACCCGGCAGCCGCGCCGAAACCATCGCCGCGCGTGATGGCAACAGCGCTAGCAACAACGATCCCAGCGTACAGGCACGCAGCGCCATCCTCGCGGTGCCGGTCGAAGACGCCGGCCGCCTGTTACTGGCAGCGCACAGCGGCAAGCTGTTCCTGGCCCTACGCAACCCCGGTGACACCGCCTTGGCAGACAGCAGCATCTTCGTCGCACCGCCGCCGGTGCTGGCACTGCGCCGTGGTCTGGACGCCGAACAGGCCGATACCGCCGCCCGCCCTGAAAACCAGGCATACGCCGGCATCAGCCTTACCGCACTGGCAGGTGATGGCAATGCCCGCCAACAACCCAACCCTGCTGCCAGCGGCACCCCCGCAATGCCAGTACGTAATCGCGCTGCCCGCCCTGCCCCACGCCAGGGCATCGAGATCATCCGCGGCGCAACCCCGTCCAACCGTCTCTCTTCACCATGACCAGGGGGCCTGTCTTGTTCCAGCGTCCACGCAAAGCAGTCCCGCTCTTCACCGCCGCGATGATGGCGCTGGCAGTACCCGTGCTGCTGGCAGGCCCAACGCCTGCACATGCCGAAGCTCCCGCCGCCTCCGTGTTGCTGGAACTCAACGAGCAGCGCCCGTGGAACCTGCCTGCCGGGGTCGAGCGCATCGCCATCGCCGACCCGTCGGTCGCCGACATCACCCGTGTCGGCCGCGACAACGAAGCCTTGCTGGTCGGCAAGTCCGCCGGCAGTACGACGCTGTTGCTGTGGCTGCGCAACCAGTCCACGCCAACCCGCATCCGCGTGGAGGTACGCAACGCGATCCAGGGCGGACTGCTTGGCAACGGCGGCAGTGCGCTGACCGTGCAGGGCGGCCAGGCACTGCTTTCCGGCAGCGCAAGCTCGCTGCTGGAGCATGAAGCCAGCCGCAAGGCAGCGGCATCGGTGGTCGGTGCCGAAGGTGCGATAAACGATGCCTCCACCATTGCCCACGGTGGCGTGGTGCAGGTGGAAGTAAAAGTGGTCGAGTTCAACAAGACCGTGCTGCGCCAGATCGGCATCAGCTTCAAGAATACCAATGGCGGCTTCAGCTACGGCGTCACCTCCCCCACCGGCAGCAGCGATTCCGGTGGTGCATTGTCCTCGGCCTTCAAGCTGGTCGCGGGCAGCACCCGCGGCCTATGGAGCGCCAACATCGACCTGCTGCAGGCCAATGGCATGGCGCGGGTACTGGCCGAACCTACCCTGGTTGCCCTCTCCGGCCAGAGCGCGAGCTTCCTTGCTGGCGGCGAGCTGCCCATTCTTGAGCCGCAGGGGCTCGGCACCACCACGGTAACCTTCAAACCGTTCGGAATCGGCCTGACCGTCACCCCGACGGTGCTGTCGGCTGATCGCATCGCCCTGAAGGTCGCCCCGGAAGCCAGCGACCTCGACTACAGCCGCGGCATCGCCCTGGACGGCACCCAGATACCAGCCATCTCCACCCGTCGTGCCGACACGACCATCGAGCTGGGTGACGGCGAGAGCTTCGTCATCGGCGGGCTGGTCAGCAGCCAGCTGTCTTCCAACGTCAACAAGATTCCCTTGCTGGGCGACCTGCCGATCCTCGGCTCGTTCTTCCGCAACCTGAGTTACAAGCGCGAGGACAAGGAACTGGTGATCGTGGTCACCCCGCGGCTGGTGCGGCCACTGGCACGCGGCACCGACATCCCGCTGCCTGGCCAACGCGAGGCGCAACCCCAACTACCGGTGTGGGGATCGTGGCTGCTGCAACCAGCAGGCCCCGACCAACTGCCCGGTTTCTCACGCTGACACCCCCATGCACCCGGTGATGCCGTTGCCTTTGAACCCAAGCACCAGCGAACTGCAACTGCTGCTGTATTCGCCGGATAACCGGCATATGGCGCGACTGGGCGCGGCATTGTCCGGCCAGGCCAACCTGCGCTGGGTCGATGCGCGCGAAACCAGTGCGCGCCAGCTGCTCGACGGTGCGCCTGCCAATGCCATCGTGTTACTCGACTACTGCGGCGGCAATGCCGCCTATTCCACGGATATCGCACGCCAACTGGCGACCCAGCAAGCCTCGGTCGCGGTGGTCGGCATCGGCACCTCCGGACCAGAGCAGGCCAACCACCTGCTGGCGGCAATGCGCGCAGGGGTACGTGATTTCATCGACATCGAAAACAACACGCTGCAGATGCTGGAGGTATTCGAGCGCGCCAGCGTCGCCAGTGTGCCGACGCGCACAGCAGCGGCAGCGGTTGAAGCAGCTCCCAGCGGCCGTTTGATCGTCCTGCTGGGTGTGCGCCCAGGGGTCGGCACCAGCACGCTCGCCGCCCACCTTGGCGTTTCGCTCGCCGAACACTGCCAGGTGGACGGCGACAGTGGCCTGCCCCAGACCGGCCTGCTGCTGCTCGACCTGGGCCAGCCTTCCGCCGACGCCGCACTGTATCTGGGCACTGAAAGCCAGTTCAGCTACGAGGAAGCGTTGCGCAATGTCGAGCGCCTGGACCGCACCTTCGCCGGCACCGCGTTCGCGCATCACGGCAGTGGGCTTGCGCTGCTTGGCAGTGCCAGCGGCAGTTTGATGAAAAAGCACGAACCCAGCGCCCTGCTCGAACGGCTGCGCAGCGTGTTCGCGCTGACCTTGTGCGATTGTGGTGGCCTGCCGATGCAGTTGGTCCCGACCGCGCTGCTGCACAACGCAAGCGAGGTATGGCTGGTGACCGACCAGGCCATCGGCTCCCTGGTGTCGCTCGACCAGACCATGCGCGAGCTCGAGCACCGCGGCCTGCGCAATGATCGCCTGCAATTGATCGTCAACCACTACGACCCCAATGGTGGGCTGGCTGATGTGCAGATCGCACAGCGCTTCAATCTGCCGCTGCTGGCCACCCTGCCCGACCGCGCACGCGTACTGCGCTCGAGCGCGGGACTGGGCCAACTGTTGACCGCTTCGGCACCGCGCGACCCCTACCTCAAAGCCTTCGCCCCCATGCTGCAGCGCCTGGACCGTCGCCGCCCGGACGCTGCCCCGACCGCGCCCGCCTCAGCGCTGGCCCGTCTTGCCCATCTGCTCGGTAAATGACCATGGAAGACAAAGTGACCCCCTTGTCCCCCCGCTTGGCGTCGGCTGCCGTGATGCAGGAGCCGGTCGCCAGCACGCCGAGCGTGCCGTTCGAGCAGACCGAACAGTTCCAGACCGTGCTCACCGCCGCGCACGAGTACCTGCTCAACCATGTCGAGGACCAACGCGTCGATATCGACGCATGGTCGCCGGAGACCGTCGGCAAATTCGTGCGCATGCAGACCGCCGCATTCGTGAAGGAATGGAAGATCCCGGTGAACGCCACGGAGATGGAATCCGTGGCCAGCGCACTGCACAAGGAATTGACTGGCTTCGGTCCGCTCGACGACCTGCTGCACGATACCGAGATCGAGGACATCCTGATCAACGGTTACAAGGACGTGCATGTCTCCAGCGGCGGCATGCTGCGGCGTGCGACCCAGCGTTTCAGTGACGATCGCCACCTGCTGCGCATCCTGCGCCGGATCATCGCGCCACTGGGGCGGCGCCTTGATGACTCCAATCCAATGGTCGATGCACGCCTGCCCAACGGCGGCCGTCTCAACGCGATCATCTCGCCGCTGGCCGTGGACGGGCCGATGGTGTCGATCCGCAAGTTCCGCAAGGACCCCTTCACGCCGGACGAATTGATGGGCCGGGGTGCGTTCGACAAGCCGATGTACGCCCTGCTCAATGCCATGGTGCGCGGCCGCTGCAACATCCTGATTTCCGGCGGCACCAGCTCCGGCAAGACCTCGCTGCTCAATGCCCTGGCCACCTTCGTGCCACACAACGAGCGCGTCATCACTGTCGAGGATACCGCGGAGTTGTCGCTCAACCATCCACATGTGGTGCGACTGGAAAGCCGCATGGGTGGCTTCGATGGCGCCGGCGCGGTCAGCATCCGCGACCTGGTCCGCAACAGCCTGCGCATGCGCCCGGACCGCATCGTGGTCGGCGAGGTACGTGGTGCCGAGGTGCTGGAAATGCTGCAGGCGATGAACACCGGCCACGATGGCTCGATGGCGACCATCCACGCCAACAACGCGCGCGACTGCCTGTACCGGATGGAAATGCTGGCTGGCTTCGCCGGTTTCCAGGGCAGCGAAGACAGCCTGCGCCGGCAGATCGCCAGCGCGGTCGACTTCATCGTGCAGATCTCGCGCCTCGGCAGTGGCCGCCGGGTGATCCTCTCGATCACCGAGATCACAGGCGTCAGCGACAACATCATCACCAGCCAGGAGCTGTTCAAGCACGAAAGCTGGGTGGACCAGGACAGCCGCGAACGCGACCGCTGGGTTGGCCTCGGCTTCCACCCGCATTGCCACAAGCTTGAGCCATTCCGACAGGAGCTGCGCGAGGCCAACCTCGGGGGGTTTGCATGACGCCCCTGCTGCTGGGAAGCAGTGCTCTGTTGCTGGTCGCCGCAGCGATGGCGCTGTGGTGGGGGCTGGCTATCCGCGTGCAGCAGCGCGCGGCCGCCGACCATGCCGATACCCGCCTGGGCCACGCCGACACCAAGCAGGCAGCAGACGAAGCCCGCAATCACCGGCCAGCCGCCTCGCGCTGGCGCAGCCTGCTGCGCCGCGCCGGGCTGGCACCATCAGCGCGCACCGTGGTGCTGCTGGTCCTGCCCGGCATCGTGGCGGCAGTCGCCGCTGGCATTCGCCTTGGCGCCACCAGTTTCGGACTGTTCGTACTGGCTTTGTATGCCCTGGGCATCGTGCTGTGGATGTACCGCCGCATGGAAAAGATGCAACAGCGACTGGTCGCGCAGATGCCGGATTTCCTCGAAAACATGGTACGCATGGCAGGCATCGGCAACAGCCTGTCAATGGCGTTCCAGAGCGCGACGCAGAACGTCGATCCACCGCTGCGACCAATCCTGGACAACGCACTCAGCTACACCCGGGCCGGCATGGACCTTGATCGCGCCCTGCAACACGCAGCCCAATCCTACCGCCTGCGGCCATTGGAGATGCTGGCGGTGATCCTGGGCACCAGCATCCGCATCGGCGGCCGCAGCGACCAGATCCTGCAGCGGATGAGCGACTTCATGCGTGACCTCGAGGAAGTCCAGCGCGAACTGCAGGCCAATACCTCGGAAACCCGCATGTCCGCCTGGGTACTTGGCCTGCTGCCGGTCATCGCCGCGCTGTTCATGGCCCTGGTCAGCCCCGAGTTCTTCCAGCCGATGTTCCATGACCCGCTGGGCAAGAAGATCCTGCTGGTCGCGGTGGTCATGGAGCTTGGCGGTGGCTTCCTGCTGTACCGCCTGGCCAAATCGCTATGAACGCCCGCCACGGATGGAGCCCGGCATGAATCCACTGCTTGCGATCGCACTGCTGCTGGTGACATGTGCGCTGCTGCTGGCTGGCGGCGGCCTGCTCTATCACGGCCGCCGCAACCAACAGGCGAACAACGCGCTGCAGAGCGCGCTGGACAACAGCAGCGGTGCTGCCCCGGCAATTCCGGTTGAAAAGGGTTCCTGGTGGCAGCGGCGACTCGCTGACCTGAGCGCGATCGGCCAGCAGTTCGATGGCAGCCGCATCCAGAAGTCGCTGCTGGCGCCGGAGGACAGGTTGCTGCTGGAGCAGGTCGGCTGGAATCACAACACTGGCACTGCCGTGTTCCTTGCCCTGCGCGTGCTGCTGGCGCTGCTGCTGCCGATCCTCGGCGTACTGCTTTTGCGGCCGCAGGGCGGCAAGTTCTTCATCGTGTTGATGGTCGGCTTCTGCCTCGGCGTACTGCTGCCCAAGCTGGTCCTGCGCAGTTGGGCCGCGCGGCTGCGCAAGAAGGTCGATGACGAACTGCCCTTGCTGATCGACCTGTTGCGCCTGCTGCAGGGGGTTGGCTTCAGCATCGACCAGAGCCTGCAGATGATCGGCGAGAAACTGTACATCGCCATTCCTGTGCTGGGCCGGGAGCTGCAACTTGCCAACAGCAGCTATACCCGTGGACGCAGTCGTGCACAGTCGCTGCGACGGCTGTCCGACTCGTTCGGCAACGACGACCTGCGCAGCCTGGTGCAGATGGTGCTGCAGGTTCACCAGCATGGCGGCGCGGTACAGGAGCCACTCAAGCAGTTCGGCATGCGCCTGCGCGAACAGCGCCGCATGAACATGAAGGAAAAGGTCGGAAAACTCTCGGTCAAGATGACCGTGGTGATGATGTTGACCCTGCTGCCAGCACTGATGCTGGTGCTGGCGGGACCAGCCATCATCTCGCTCTCCAATGCACTCAAGGGGATGTGACATGCAGCTACGCAGCGTCTTCGTTCTCGCACCACTGGCAGCCTTGCTGCTGGCCGGTTGCGGCAAGCATGTCGCCTACAAGCAACCACCCATCGAGCCCAGTCTGGTCGAAACACCGCAGGATGATCGCGGGATGTACCTGGACCTGCTGCGGCAGATGCAGGTGCAAGGCGCCTACTTCGCATCACTGGCGCACATCGATGCGTTCCGCCAGCGTTTCGGCGACAGCCCGGAACTGCGCATACTGCTGGCCGATGCGCTGCGTGAGACCGGCGACGGCGGTGGCGCCGCCTCCATCTACACCACGCTGACCAAAGGTCCACAGGCAGCACCAGCCTGGCACGGGCTTGGACTGGTCGCTGCCAACGCCGGCGACCTGGGCAACGCCGAAGTCGCATTGCGCAAGGCGGTCAACGCCGACCCGCTCAATACCCGCTACCTGGGCGACCTGGGGTACGCGCTGCTGCATTCCGGGCAGCTGCAAGCCGCGCGTGCGCCGCTGGCAAAGGCCGCCGAACTGGCACCGGACAACGTCCGCGCCATCTCCAACCTGGCCTTGTGGGCATTGATGTCCGGCCAGCCTGCGGTTGCCGAAAGCATGATCCAGCGCGCCAACCTGCCGCAGGCAGCGCGGCAGGAAATCCAGCGTCTGGCGCAGTCGCTGCGGCAGCAGGCCGCGACAATGCCAGCCGGTGCGCCGGCTGCAACACCTGCTGCGCGCAGCGAGGTATTGGCCGCGCAACAGGACCAAGGCAGCGCCCGCCCGTTGCCGCCCGGTTCGATGCTTGATCGTTTCAACCCCAGCTCCGCAAAACCCCAGGAGATCGTGCAATGAGCATCCGCCTCGGTTCCGCACTGCTGTTGTCGATCATATTGCTGTCGCTGAGCTGCAGTGCCCAGGCCCAACACGCGCCACTGATCGAGCGCATGGCCGATGGCAGCCAGGCCGATGCCGCCAATCCGCCGGTGGCGGCCACCGTTGCGACAACTGCAGCCACCACAGCCTATCCGGGTGCTGCAAGCCAAACCCGCGAACGTCCTGCGAAATCGCAGATCGGCGACACCACGAGGGCGCTGCTGCGACTGCAGGCGGAGGGCAGCCAGGCCGGTACCGCGCTGCCATTGCTGGGTGAAACCGCCAGCCGCAGCTACCAACGCTACCTTGGCAGCTTCGACCACCCCATTCCCGAATTCTTCGAGGCTACCCTGCCAAGTGAATCGCAGGGCGGCAGCAACCGCTGAGGTGCGCCATGAAGCGTCCCGCATTTTCCGCACCATGCGCACGGAACAGTCGCCGGTTCGGCCCCGCGCAACGCGGTGGTGCGGCGATTCCGATGATGCTGGTCCTGCTGGCCCTGGTCGTCGTACTGGGCGTGGTGGAGGTTGGTTATCTGTACTGGAGCAAGCGCGACGTGCAGAAGACCGCCGATCTGGCGGCGCTGGTCGGGGCACAGCGGCTTGAACAATGCACCACTGATTACAGCGACAACCTGGCCGCGCGCCGCAATGCCGCCACCGACAACGAATTCCAGGGCCAGTTGATGATCCGCTGCGGTTACTGGGGTGCGGAACTACCCGCCGATGCTCGCTTTGTCGCGGTCAGCGGCAGCCGTCCGTTGAACGCCGTGCAGGTCACCGCATCACGCAAATCGCTGCCCTTCTTTGGCCAGATCGGCGACATGCCACGGATCAGTGCCACCGCGGTCGCTCGGCGCATGCCGCCACAGGCAGGCTTCAGCGTCGGTTCGCGCCTGCTCAACGTCAACAACAATGCCCCGTTGCAGGGTCTGCTGCGGCTGGTCGGCATCGACCTCAACCAGACCCAGGCACTCAGCTATCAAGGCTTGGCACAGGTCAAGATCACTCCGCGCGGCCTGCTGCAGGCGTTGGGCATCCCGGTGGCGACCGACATCAGTGCAGGTGAACTCAATGGTCTGCTCGCCGCCCATGAGGTATCGGTCGCTCGGCTGTTGCAGATCATGGCCGACCTGGGCGTGCAACAGAACGTACTCGGCTTGAACCTTGGGCTGCTGCAAAGCGAGCTTGCACGCGTAGGCTTGAGCGACCTCAAAGTGAAACTGGGCTCCACTGCCAGCAGCAGTGGATTGTTCGCACAGATAGTCGGCGGCGCCGACGCAGCCGGTGGCGCGCTGGATGTCGACCTCAACGCATTGGACCTGTTGGGCACCAGCATTTCCATCGCCAATTCCAAGCACGCAGTGGACGTGCCAAAATTGAACCTGCTCGGCCTGCAGGCCAAGGCCAGCATCGTCGAACCGGCGTCCATCGCCATCGGCCCCATCGGCACCACCGCCTACAACAGCCAGATACGCCTGTTCCTGGATATCGACTCCCAGCGCATACCGGCCCTGGGCACGGTGCTGGGCTGGCTCGGCACCCGCATCAAGCTGCCGACCTATGTCGACGTGGTCGATGGTTTCGGCCAGTTGACCGCGATCAACTGCACCGCGCAACCAGCGACCGCAACCGTCGATGTCACCAGCGCGGTTGCCAACGTCTGCATCGGCAAAGCCAGTACGCCCTGGGATTCCACCCGTGAACTGTGCCGCACAGGTCTGGCGGACGAACAGCTGGTTACCCTGCTCGGACGCAACGTGCTGACCAAACGCATCTCACTGGATGCCTTGTCCTCGCGCGACCAACTGACCTTGAGCGCCGGCCAGATCGGTACCGTCAAGCCCAACGAATTGCGGGTTGGCGAGCTGGTATCCAAACTGGTGGATGCCCTGCTCGGCACGGTGCAATCGCTGTTCACCCCGCAAGGCAACGGCACGGACGCCGCCAAGGACCTGGCCTGGCAGTACCTGGAGGCAACCAAGGTCAACGGCTTCTACCAACCCGAGGCCGTGGTCACCGCCCTGCGTGACGGCAAGCCATCGGCCAACCTGCCGCCACTCGGCAACTGGACCACGCAGATCCCCACCTGCGAGAACTGGCTGCTGGGCTGCACACCCAAGAAAGTACAGGGCAACGTATGGGATGGCTTCCTGTATGAAACCAACGTCAGCGATCCGAGCATCATCGGTGGCCTGCTCGATGTGCTCGGCATAACCTCCTGCAAGGGCCTGCTGGCCGGCCTGCTGGCCTACAACAGCTGCGTGGAAAGCGCGTTGGCCAAGTACCTGCAGACCAAACCCGGCGGCCTGAGTGGCAACGGCAGCTACAACCCGGCCACCGGCACCGGCACCTGCAGCAGCGTGTTGTGCATGCTGCTCAAACCGGTGGTCGACAACACCCTGCGGCCGCTGCTCAATGGCGTTGGCCAACTGCTTTCCTCGCTGCTTTCCGAAGTCCTGGGCCTGCAATTGGGCCGTACCGACGTGCACATGCAATCCATCCAGTGCGGCCGCAGCCAGTTGGTCGAATGACGCACCCACGCACCCGCGAAAAAGGCCCGCCCTGCGGTGCTTTCCAGCATCTGGCTGCGTGCTATGCTCGGCCACGACCCGTACGCATGGAAATCAAGTGCGACGGCCATCGCAATTCGGGGGAATTACGAGGAACATGAGACGCATGCAGACGCATTCCACCCGGCTGTGCTGGGCCATGCTTGTAGTTGGCCTGCTGGTCGCACCGCAGGCATGGGCCGGTCGTTGGCAGCGCGGTGAAGCCGAGCCGCCCGCCGCACCCGCCAACAGCGAGGACACCGCCGTCGGCAACACCGTTGCCGAACTGCAGCGGCTGATGAACGCCCATGAGCTCACCGAGCTGCGCACCACCTACAACGGCAACTACGGCGCCAGCCTGCTGTTCCATGCCGACTCGCTGAACTACTACGTGGCGCTGTTCCACGAGAAGGAGTTCTGGCGCGTGATCCGCACCGATTCGGTGGACAACGCCGAAACCCTTTACCTCACCTTCGCCGAGCAGACCAAGCAACTGGCCCAGGTCTACCTGGACACCGTGCGCCTGCAAGCCGGCAAGGCCTACAGCGAAAAGCTGGTGACGATGAACGAGCGTCGCCTGCGTGGCCTGCAGCAGGAAGTGGAGCAACAACGCCAGCAATCACTGCAGGTCAGCAACGCTCTGCAGGAACGCAAGCAGCAGGCAGTGGCACTGAGCTCGGATCTGCGGGCGACCAACACCCAGCTGGAAGCACTGAACCAGCAGATCAAGGCATTGCAGGCACAGCAGGTAAACCCGGAGCTGACCTTGCCTGCCGCACCGTCAGTGGCTCCAGCACCGGTGCATGCAGTACCGGCAGAGTCGCAGGACGTCCCCGGGACGCCTTGAGAACAGCACAGCTGGAAAGCCGGCAACGCCGGGGCAAAACCGGGGTCAGCAAAACCGGGGTCAGAGTCGGATTTCGAAACGAAATCCGACTCTGACCCCGGTTTTGCTGACCCCGGTTTTGCCGGTTTTGCCCTGAAGGTTGAGAAGTCCGCCCCGCGTCGCCATAAAGGACATTCCTGTCCGCAACGTAGTCAGCCATGACCGATCTTCCCCACGTGTTCGAGGCCACCACCGAAACCTTCGAGGCCGAGGTCCTGCAGAAATCCCTGCAGACACCCGTGCTGGTCGACTTCTGGGCGCCCTGGTGCGGCCCCTGCAAGACGTTGGGGCCACTGCTGGAAAAACTGGCTGGTGAGTACAACGGCGCATTCGAGCTGGCCAAGGTCGACGTCGACAAGGAACAGCAGATTGCTGCAGCCTTCCAGATCCGCTCGGTTCCAACCGTCTTCCTGATCCGTGACGGCCAGATCGTCGATGGTTTTCCTGGCGCGATGCCGGAGGGCCAACTCCGTGAGTTCCTTACCCAGCATGGGGTCAGCCCTTTGCAAGCGGCCGCTGCCGAGGCGGAAGTGGAAGCCTTGCCGCTTGATCCGCAGGCGGAAGTGGCGGCTCTGCGGGAGGCCATCGCGGCCAACTCGGACAAGGACGAACTGAAGCTTGATCTGGCCCTGGCCTTGATCAAGACCGGCGCCACCGCCGAAGCCGGCGTGCTGCTGGACGCCCTGCCCGCCAATCTGGCCACCGATGACCGCAGCATCCGTGCACGCGCCCGCCTGGATTTCGGCAACGCCCTGCAAGGAGCACCGCACAGCGACACGCTTGCCGCGCGCATCGCCACCGATGGCAATGACCTGGAAGCACGCTACCTGCTCGGCATCCAGCGGCTGCTTGCTGGCCAGGATGAAGCCGCGCTGGAACAGTTCATCGAAATGCTGCGCCTGGACCGCAGCTTCCGCGACAACCTGCCAAAGAAGGCGCTGATCGATGCCTTCCGGGTGATCGAGGATGAAGACCTCGTCGGTCGCTACCGTCGCCGTATGTCCTCGCTGCTGTTCTGAGCCCCCGGTTCCATTCAGCCACGTGAAATCTGGTTTGGATGAAAATGTGATGCTCGTTGTCCATAGGCGAGCTCACCGGGTTCGCCCGGCGATCGGGGGGATGGAGATGCGGTGGCCTCAGGCCTGCGTCATGGTCCCGTACAACAAGGACCCAAAGCGTAGTGACCACCTCCGTTTACCGCTTCTCCCACCCTGGCCCACTGCGTGTGCTGCTGGCCATCGTGTTGTTGTGCTGCACAGGCCTGGCCAGCGCGCAGGACTGGAGCTATCGCGTCCGCCCCGGCGACACCCTGTGGGACCTCGGTGCCCGTTACCTGAAGCCCGACGTACGCTGGCAGCAACTGCAGGCGCACAACGCAGTCTCTGATCCCTACCGCCTGCCCCCGGGCCAGGCCCTGCGTTTTCCGATCGCCTGGTTGCGGGTTGCACCCGCCCCGGCACGGGTTGTCGCAGTACGTGGCCCGGCCGAAGTGATCGATCCGCTAAACGGCAAGCAGGTGTTGCGACAGGACATGCTGCTGCCGATCGGCAGCCAGCTGCTGACTGGAGCAGACGCCAGCGTCACCCTGCGCTTTGCCGACGACTCACGCCTGCAACTGCGCGAGAACTCGCAGCTGCTGCTGGACCAGCTCAGCAGCTACGGCGACACCGGCATGGTCGACACCCGCGTGCGCCTGCAGCGCGGCCGCAGCAGCAGCCGGGTCACGCCGGCACGCGGCCCGGCCTCGCGTTTCATCATCACCGCGCCCACCGCGACCAGCAGCGTGCGCGGTACCGTTTTCCGGGTCAGTG